>ENA-OQAB01000129-OQAB01000129.1-human-gut-metagenome-genome-assembly--contig:-NODE-129-length-42994-cov-4.005575_pt1 | contig 42994 bp, 49 predicted proteins | sample MGYA00242490_ERZ504517 | MGnify/ENA primary metagenome ERZ504517 (study PRJEB26092, sample SAMD00036298) | human gut metagenome | host: Homo sapiens | study: EMG produced TPA metagenomics assembly of...
TCTTCCAAAAATCTTACGCATTTTCTGCATCCATTCGATCTAGTGGTTCATTGAGACTTTCCGTCCCCGGCAGTACGAATCTCATATCTTTCAAAAGTTCGATCTTGCTGCCATCTTTTCGGATGACACTGATCTCTGCCAGTTCTTCATATGGAATCGTAATGTCTGTATGACACTGAAAATATGCTTTATTCACATCTTCTTTTCGCAGAATCGAAATAGTATTATCCTTTGCAATGATCTCTTTTCCGTTCGGATTGTACACCCGGTTCTCCTCGTTCCAGCTGTAACAAGTGTCTCCGACCGCAAAATGTGGTCCCATCTTCTCTGCGATCAAAATGGTCATCTTATCCGCGATCTGATACTTGTTGACCATAACATATGCCGTCGTATTCGTTCCAATCGCAAACTCTCCAAGTGGAAGTGTCTCATGATTGTGCAGAATATTTTCCCGGATATAGGTTTTATTCTCCTCTTCTTTCTCAAAGTTTGCACAAGTATAATCTGTGATCATTCCATCCTGAAATTCGATCTTCAGATCTTTATACTGCATTCCATGCAGATATACTTCACTGACAAACAATGTTCCGTTTGTTCCTTCCAGTGTCGGAGAGGTGAACACTTCCCCTGCCGGAATATTGACATCCGAACCACAGTTTTCAAAGATCGTCTCCTTCTCCGGATCATTTAAAGCATGCAGTCTGACTTTGATATCCGTCTGATTCTTTCCTCTTCCAATGATATGCACGTATTCGCCTTGATCCAAGGCATCAATCATCGTCTGCTGGATCTGTCCATACACTTCGCTGTCCACTGCATTGATCTCGATCGTATCGTTAAAGATTGCCTCGTAGTCTTCTCCAATCTCCGGCTTCGGATACGAGATGATCGTGAAGCTTCTCTCTTCTCCCTTGATATACTGATTGATCATCTGGCTGGACTTACTTGCAAATGCCTGCAGCAGTTCTTCCTGCTTATCCGTATAGGAGAATACCTCCGACTTTCTCTCCGGTGAAAACGGTGGTTCTCCAAATGGATCGATCCATGCCGGACCCGCATAACATGCCGCCAGCTCTTTCTGTTTCTCATATGTATTTTTGATCACATCCAGCTTCCGCTCTGTATATTTTTTATCGAGGAACAATGCCTGGTCTGCTCTGTGATCATATTCAAACTGTTTGTTGACCGCTCCGTAATAACCGGATTTCTGATGGTTTTTCTTGGTCACAACACTGTTTGCTGCACGAAAGATCAACGGACGTAATCCCATTTTTTCAAAATTGCGTATCGCATACTGGATCATCCGCTCAAACCCTGCGGAATACAGCACATTGACCGTCTTTTTCTTTGAAAGATCTTTGCCGCCAAGTATAAATCCTCTTCGGAATCCTTCTGTATAGGTATCTGCCATCTTCTGGATCGTCTCTTCCGGAAGACTGTTCAGGTGACGCATCGTCTGGATCTCATAATCTGTGATCCATTCTCCGGTACGGAAAATAAACCGCTCATCACTGACATCCGTCTTTGCAAGCATCGGCACAAACACACCGCAATCCGGTGAGATCTGCTCTTCGATCCGATCTGCCAGAAACACATCACAATAATCACTTGCATACCAGTACACGATCTCCTTAAGTTCTCTGAACTCCGGACACTGTGCATCTTCAAAACAATTATAGATTTCAATAAACAGTTCATTACAGATTGTATTGTATTTTAATTTTCCTTCATAGGCATACCCTATCTGAGCGCGCATCTCAGTATACAGAAAACTTAAAAAAGTTCCAAAATCTTCTCCGAGTTTTTCTACTGCCCAAGCCGGATTTGCATACGATGTTCCGTAATTTTCTTCTGAAATGTCTGCATACAGCTTGTGATTGATTTCTTTCATCTCATCAAATGAAAGTTTTTCCCACGATCCATCTTCCACCATTGCTCTTACTTCTTCTACAAAAAGAAGAAATTCTGCCACATGTCTAAAATATGGACGAAACTGCTCTGCGGCAGTCTGCTCTGTACCGATCATTCGGATACGTTCGATCGTCAGATCGTGTCTTTCGTGAAATATTTCATTTTCTTCTTTCCACTGTTCGTTCCACATAAACTTATATCCCCCTGAAAAATATTATTGCCAAACCGACAAACAAAGCGGCATTGCATACAATTCCGATCCGGCATGTAAGATACTTCCGCTCTCGCTCCCGCAGTCCGATCATTCCAAAGAAAATCCCAACTCCCGAAAGTATCCAGGCGCAAATTCCCAACGCACCGATCATTGTTGCTGCTTTTCCTTCCTGAACGTACGACACTGTAACAAGAAGAGAAAGAAGTACGATGGCCGCTATAGCAATAAGGGTAGAACGAACTCCATGCTTCGCATGGCGGATCACTTTTTCTTCTCCATAGCGGTTTCTTTTTTTCTGATAGCGCTGTACTTCTTTTTCCCGCCGTCTCTGCTGTCTTTCTAATTCTCGCTGTCTTTTTTTTCGTCTTCTCTCACTTCTTTGCATGGTATCTTCTCCTTATTGCATTGCATATGACAAACAGTATGTAGCCTGCGAGCCCTCCGATTGTATTTAACAGAAGGTCGTCCACATCGAAAGATCCTACTCTTGTAAGTAGTTGAAATACTTCCACGCAAAGACTGAGTCCGAAACTGTAACATACCGTCATAAAAAAGCTGCGGTATTTGCTTGCCATCGGCATAAAGAAACCGAATGGCACAAAAATTACTACGTTTCCGACAACATTCGTGAGCACTGCAAAAGTCCCCAGTGTCTCACGATATGTCAGAAAACGCCGAATCTCTTTAAACAGAACGAGATTGTAACGATACTCGCTCATTTCCCCAGTACGCCCATACCACTCTGAGAAAAGCAGAAAGTATATAATGAACAACACATAACATACAAACAACACTTTCCCGAGGATACGCAGACGTTTTCTTTCTTTATACTTCACCATTGCACCCTTTCAGAATGATTCCTCTCTTTCCGGACTAAAAAGTCAGACCGGATTTATTCTTTAGTAAGCGTGCACCCCCTACGATTGTGATCACTCCTGCTGCGATCCCGGTCACGATCATGATCACACCGAGAACTATATTTCCTGCGCCGACTGTCGTCATCGTCTTATAAATCTTTTCGTTCATAAGTCTCTCCTGTCTATTTTGCTCCGTACTGTTCATAGTATGCATCAATTGCAGACTTGATCTCATCATCGATCACTACTTTTCCATTGCATTCTTTATTGTGCAGGTGCTCTACTACTTCCGCCATCGTCACGATCGCATTTGTCTCAAATCCATAGAGATCTTTTACTTCTTCCAGAGCACATTTCACTCCGCCTTTTCCAACTTCCATACGGTCAAGAGATACCATCAGACCTACAATCTCTACATCTGCTGCCCCTTTTACTTTCGGCACAGTCTCCTCCATGGATTTTCCTGATGTCGTCACATCCTCGATCATGATCACTCGATCGCCATCCTGAAGTTTGCTTCCAAGAAAGCTTCCCTTGTCTGCTCCATGATCTTTCTCTTCTTTTCTGTCAGAGCAGTAACGGACTTCCTTTCCATACAATTCACTATATGCGATCGCTGTCACTACTCCGAGCGGAATTCCCTTATATGCCGGTCCAAATAAAACGTCAAAATCATCTCCGTATTTATCGTGGATTGCCTTTGCATAATACTCCCCGAGTCTCTTTAACTGAGAACCAGTCACATATCCTCCCGCATTCATGAAAAACGGAGATTTTCTTCCGCTTTTTAATGTAAATTCTCCAAACTTGAGCACATTGCTCTCCACCATAAATTCAATAAATTCCTGTTTGTATGCTTCCATATCTTCTAAAACCTCCGTATTTATGGGCTTTTCTCGCCCTTATTTTCTATTTTTATCCCCTACTACACCATTTTTACACCATTTCATACTTAACTACACCTTTTCTCGAATTTTTCCATTTCTAAGAACAGCGTATCTTCCGTTACATGACAATACAAATCCATTGTCATTTGTAATGTGCCATGCCCCAAAAGTTTCTGCAATGTTTTTGGATTCATTCCACATTCGATTGCTCTTGTAGCAAAGTATGCCGAAGTGTATGTAATGTAAAGGGGGCAAAATCTATACCTGCTTTGTTAATGTTCTGAATAACCAACTGCATACATTGATTGATTAAAAACTGTTGTGTCGGCTGATTATTCTTTGTGACAAAAACAAGATTTTGAAATTCTTCCTTTGCCGTTTTACCTTTTAAAATAATTTTCTGTTTTTGCAATTTTTGACATTCCAAACTATTGATTGCCTTTACAGTCAATGGAATAGCCCTTTTTCCATTATTTGTTTTGGTATCGTGCATTTCAAATACATACTTTCCATTTCTACTAAAATAACACAATGTATGCCTTACATGGATAACCTTATTCTTAAGGTCTATATCTTCCCATTGTAAAGCAGATAGTTCTCCCACTCGCAATCCTGTTTCCAATGCTAAAATAAACAGATTTTCATAGAATGTTCCCTTCGCCTGTTTCAAAAAAAGATCTGTTTCCTTTAATGTCAGAACACGTCTTTCTTTTTTCTCCTCTTTAGAAATCACAGTATTTATCTGTTTTGCAACATTCTTTACCAGCAAATCTGTATCAACTGCCTTGTTTAACATATCTACCAGTATCTTTTTAGAATTTTTTCTTGCATTATCCGTTTTTAATTTGTTAAATGCTTCTTGCATAACAATCAGGTTCAATGATGTTAATTTCCGCCACCCCAATTCTTCTTGAATACGTTTATAATGGGTAACATAAGAACCTTTTGTGGAATTTCTGCAATTTTTCTTGCAAGTATCCAGCCAAATATCGAACCACTTATCCAATGTCATACTTCTATCAACAACATTGACCGCCTTTTCATCATTGCACTGTTCGGTTCTCAATTTATGCCTTACCTCACTTAAGGTTTTTGCATAAATTGTCTGCCTTTTGCCAAAACGATTGATAAAACGGGCTTGATATAATCCATCGTTTCTTTGAGATATACCAGTCCCTAATTCTTTCCCGTTAAGTGATTTTCCCATCACTGCCTCCTTTCCTAGCTAAATCGGGAAAAGAACTATTAAATTCTTTTCAATTCTACCACATATATTGGAATTTTTCAAATAAACAATCAGGCTGGAAAACAATGCTTTTTTCCATCTTCTGACCATTATTGTTATTACAAAATCTGATTCTTTAACCAAATATCTAGCTTTCCTTTATGCGCATATAAACGATTGCCAATCCGAATTGTAAAACCATTAGTCGGATTTCTTAGCAGTTCTCTTGTCTTCGTTTCTCCAATTCCTAAATATTCACTTACTTCCTTTACATTCAATAATGCTTTTTCCATAATTTTCCTCTTTCATTTATGATATTTCAGTGAATAAGAACGAGGTATCCCCCGTTCCGTGTCTATCCCTCAAAATCCAGTGTTTCCTGCTCTGCAAATGGACATTCGTCTTCTGGCTCTATGGTGTGGAATTTTCTTTCCTTTTTAGATATGCTTCTACGGAATCATAGTGTGTCAGTGTGCCGTCTTCCTTGTAAATAGTCACTTCGTGAATCCTCCTTAGAAATGCTTTCCATGATTCCGGATTGTCTTTCTGCACTTCTTTGTACTGATCTTCTAATGACCAGTTGGAAATAATATATACCGTTTCATAACAAGCAAATTTATTTGCATATCGTGCCGGAAGTTGGATTGGATAGATGTCACAATAATTCAGCATGTCTGAAAGCCGTAACTGGCTTCTAAATTCATCAAATGCAAGAATATTCTGACAACTATAACCGTCAAATGGGTGTTCATAATCGTTGACACGATACACGTTGCCGTCCCCATGCTTATCCAAAATTCCTCTTGTCTTTCCGGTTCCAGTTGCTCCGCTGATGTAAATGACCTTTAAATCAGTTCTGCGGGTATTTTTGAATTTATCAATCAATAATTCTGTGCGAACACGGTCAAGTCGCTCTATGTTCAAAATGTAGTCATTATTCATAGCAAGTATCTCCGCATTGGAATAGCCTGCCTTTATCAGTTCATACAGTTCTTCCATGTCTGCACGAGTACCTTTCTGGACTGGAACAGTTCCCCATTCTTCATATGTACCATCTACTCTCGTTTCTGCTTTGTCTGTTCCCGCCCACTTTCCATTCTTCTTAACGTAACTAATGTTACTTTCTATGTTTCCATGTGCAGGTTCAATGTGTGCAGATGGAAAGTTTTTCTTTACTGTGCTAAAGCGTACACGAGAGTTAAAATATACATATAAATGTGTATGTGGTGTTCCCTCTTTTCCGATCTCATCCGCCATACAGAAATAACGGAGAGTCGTGAAGTTCTCTACTAATGTCTTTTTGATGGTGAGATGGTCGAAGCCATATTCCAAAGGATTGTTGATCGTAAGCTGATATGCATTACGTTGTGAATTGTTTGTTTGTTGCTTATTACTTTCTATTATACTCATGATATTTGCTCCTTTTTTCTGTTGTGTTCGTAGTTGTGAAATGACTGCGAACGGTGTTTTTGTGGCTTCAAATTGCCTAATTTAGGGGTTCTTGTTGGGTTTTCTGTTGTTTGTTCATGTCGTGGGTAATACTAGCCCACTCCATGACTCCGGTCTGCCTTTCACTGCTCCGTGCTTTCGCCTCCGGCTACCGCACGAATCAGCTTAGGAAGACTCGGCTGATGATGAAGATAATGACGAATCTGATCACAGAGAACCTCCTCATTCTTAATGAAAGGGACTTTGATCTCCTTGATGGACTCTTGACCATCTATCAATACTAATGCTTCTCCTGCACCATATCGGCTTGTTGGATTGCTCTCCAATTCACCGTTGAACCCTAACATCACGAAATTGTTCTGTGGAGCATCTCCCCATGCAATTTACCACTTGAAATTGCTCACGCATTCCCGCGCTAAAGTGCGAAGCATCAGCCCTTTGCACACAAAGCATAATTCCGATATTCAAGCCACGTCCCACAGCGAGGATTTCTCCTATTTTTGCCATGAGTTCTGTTTTCAGCTTTTTAGACTGATTTTCTGCATATGTAAGCAGTCCGAACCATTCTTCGATGAATAACGTGTAATGTTGTTGCAGGCGAAGCTTTCTACTACGAACTTCTGTGAAGAATTGATAAAAGTCATTTATCATGTCAAATGCCTTTTTCACCGGAAGCATAAGAGGATAAACCTTCAAACGGAAGTTCCTCCCCTGCCTTATAATCTGCTATACAGACGAGGCTTTCCCGCTCACGGAGTAATTGCCATATGTACCATCTTACAGATAATGACTTTCCGGAACCCGATTTTCCTGCAATTAAATACTACTGATATTTTCCCGATTTTCACTTGAATGGGATTTTTAATGCTGAATCGTTCCCAATCATTCCGATCATAGCCAAGTATCATTTCCATCATCCTTTCCACTATCAAAGTTGGGGATTTCCTCCTCCAATGATTTCATTGGCTGTTCCTGCTCAAAAGAAGATTCTCCTTGAAACTGCTCCTGCTTCTGTAAGAATTTTTCTCCGTCCTCACATAATGGGATTGCAAAATACAATCTGTCTTTTTGTGCTACTTTGACGTAAATCGGAACGTTAATTCCTTTGATCTCATAATAGAAATTTCCGATCGTACTGATTGCAATTCTTTTCAACTCAGAAAAGGAAAGAGTTGCATAAGAAGTACATAAGCCTGTCGCTATGATCTCCATCCACATTATTCCATTGCAGTTAGGACTCAACTTCTCCAAAAAAGGCATAACATACGGACAGTTTTTAAATCTATTTGTAAGTTCTATCGCTTCTTTATTTGTCAAAATCAAAGCCGGATTGATGATTTGACTATCTGGCGATCTTCCTAAAAATTCTTCATACAGAAATTTTCCAATCTTCTTAATCCAATCCCAATATGTTTTAAGAAGCAGTTTTACACCACCCTCCCAAGAATCAGCAAACTTCATCTTATAGGCAATAAATCCTCCTGCTATCAGAACACCGAAAATCATTGCGAGTGTTTCTAAATTATAGATAATATTACTGATAGTCATATTTCTTTACCCTTACGGGGGACTTTGCCCCCGCCCTTTCTCTATTTTGTTTCTACTAAATGTACTGCATCTGCTTTGATACTGTCCTCAATGCTGTGCGTTCTCTCACTGTAATAAGGTTTCACAATCGCATTCTCGAACTCTACAAAGATTCTTTCTCCGGCTTCTTGCAGTTCTTCCAGTTTCTCTGGTGTCAACAGCGGTTTATTACCTGGTACAAATATTTCGATTTGTTCAAAAGAATCTGTGTTCGTCACTAGATACTTATGTCCTTGAACCTCCTCTGTCTTTGTTCCATTTTCATAACGGAATATGATTCTTACACCATGACAGTAATAAACGGGTTCTGCAATCAGACCTTTCAAAGCAAACAGTCGTTTTACAAGTAATGATGCCATTTCATTCACCTCTTTCCATGTCAGAGGAAATATGGTATACTTTCTTTGCGGGAAAGCTAGAACCATATTTCCTCGTTCTAGTTTGTTGGGAGTTTCCTATTTTCTTATAGTGAACTCCCGATTCAAATACATGTCATTGCAATCATATGTAACTTCACCTCCGTTGTCTTTTGTTATCTTTATTATCCCACAGTATACTCTCAAAAGCTAACAAGCACTCCTTTCATTCTGTAAGCAATCCTTACTTCGTAGCTTTTCCTTTATATGAGTTACCGTTTTCTGTATAACATCTAGATCCCCCTCAATTCCACTTGCTTTCAATTCACTGTGAAAATTCTCTCCATTTAAAAGAAAATCTATTGAAACATGAAAATATTCTGAATACACTTTTAACACATCAACAGATGGATTGATTCTTCCATTTTCTATTTGACTGATATTTTGTGATGTATACGAAAATTCTTTTGCCAATTCTGATTGTGTCATTCCTTGTTTTAACCTTAAAGTTTTCATTCGTCCTCCAACTTCTGATTGATTTTTTTCTACTTTCTTATCCATTGTAATCCTCCTTTTAATATGACATCTATTCCTACGGCATTCTATGTTAGGCGCTCTTATCCTCTTTACTTTCATCTAATGCCTCCTTTCATTTGATTTATATTTATTATGGCATATGAAATTTGTCGCACTGCGACAATAGTCTGTAATACAACGTCATAACTTTTACATAAATTCATCTATTACACGCTCTATTCTTTTTTTATAACGAGATACTATCCTTGTTATATTTTTTTCATCCTCAAGTTCCTTCTCTGAAAATTTCATACATAAAGAAGAACCCCAAAAGGACATTTCCCATGTTTTCCCTTGCAAATAATAGTTTTTTGCCATTTCTTTTTCACCTAGTGGTAACGCTAAAGAATTGATATATTCCTCTGCTTCTTTCCGCAATTTGCCCTTTGTATCTCGAACGCTTTTTAAATTCGAATAAAAAGCGTGAGGCATAGTTTCTTTCCTCATATTTTCCAATTTCTCAATTCTTTCTAAAATAGTTCTATAAGTTGTGATTACAATTTTTTTCATTGGTATAATCTCTTATACCGACGTCAGTATCTTTCTTTGTTTTTTGTTGTCGACAATACTTATTATAGGTTTCTTTAAAAACGCATGTTTTTACATGACTTATGTAAAAAATTGTCATAACTTGCCTTGAGGGTGTATACTAAAGAAAAACGACAGGAGAGAACGGTAAAATGGGAACTTTTAAATGTTTAAATTGTCGTATCGGACAAACAATTATTAAAAATTACAAAGGAATCTGTAAAAAGGGAATTACAGAAATTAACAGAACTGCCCTTAAAAAAATGAGTAAAAATCTATGGGATATAACAAATTTATCCGAAGAAAATTATGCAAAAGACGGATTACTAGAAAAATTGATTGTTCTTTCAAGATTCACATATGAATATGATCCGGAAAAGGATGAAAAGCTAACAGAACACCAAATGCCAGATGAAGTATTATTAACTGATTTAGAAAACTGCATGTGTCTTGAATACCTAAAACCCATTATATCTGCACTAAAGGGATTTTATAATGGTACAAATGAAGCTATTTTAGAAAAACGTAGATACTTAGTTAATATATTGAATGAAATGAATGAGTTAAACAAACGTATTCCGGAATACAAATATGATTCGTCTAAAAACGTTATTAACAGATTTGCAAACTATAATGAAGACGATGATAATAATAAATCAGCTTCTAAAATTGCAAATGGGTTAAAATGCATTTTTAAAAACTACTCTACATTTTCCCTAGCTGAAAATGCAATCCAAACTCCTGCACAGTGTTTTAATACAACTATTTCTGAAATTGTACAGGAATCTCAACCTCTCTTAAAAACAAAGCAAGAAAGTAAACAATTTATTGAACGTGTAAATCATTTACCAAAACAATATGCAATTATTATGCAAGAATATCTTAGAAATGCTTTAAAGAATATAGGAATAACACTCAACTCTATTATGAAACTGCAAGATATGACCGATCAAGATATTGCAAAATTACTTGATTGCAAAGCTAATAAAAATTCAAGCTTTACGGACTCAAAAAAGCACAAATGAAAGTCAAGATTTCATAAACTTATTGAGCAGAGGATTGTTTGTTTCAGAAAGTGTTATTCGTACTGGATACGGGCAAAAATTCGGAAACTGGAATGACATGCTAAAAGGTGACATTTTAAAAGAAGCAATGGAAGACCAAAACAAAAGCAAATCCCAAATAATAAATCAGATCAGAGAAAATATTCACTCTTATATTGAAAGTGAAGAAAATTTCAAAAAAATATTGGAAAAATTTTCCAACGTATTTGAAGCAGAAGAAATTGCAATATTTTCCTCTTTAGAAGAATGCTTTGAAAATCTTTTACACAAAGAAGATGCTTACACCTTATTAGAAGTTCTTGAAAAACTGAATAATGCTTAAAACGTAAAAAGAGTAGGTAGATAATCTGCCTACTCAATTTCAATTATTGAATTATTTCCGTTTCTTTAAGATGGTTGCAAGGGCAACTCCGAGTGAAGCAAGTCCTGCTCCTGCGACTGGAAGTGCAGAAGATGTGTCACCAGTTTTTGGAGATGTTCCCTCTTTCTTTGTTTCTGTTTCTTGTGTCTGAACATTTTCCTTATTTGCTTCTGGTGTTGTTGGTGCTTCTGGCTTCTGTTCCGGTGTTGCTGGATTCTCTGCATCCGGTGTTTCTGGTGTTTCTACATCTGGATTCTCCGGCTGTTCCGGCTTCTGATCTGGGTTCTCCGGCTGTTCCGGCTTCTGATCTGGGTTCTCCGGCTGTTCCGGCTTCTGATCTGGCTCTTGCGGTTCTCCATTGCATACCCAGTGTCCCTCTTCTGGATGATGTACAATCTCGATATGAGTGATAGCATCATGATGTACAATCTCAGTATGGGCTGGAACATCTACTACCCATTTTTGTTCTGTTACAGCTTCGTGATGGATAATATGAGTTACCTCTTTGCTTCCATAACTAGAGCAATTGATGTTTTGTTTAGAATGAGCAATCCAATCTTCTGGGGAAGTTACAATATGACCACAATTATGGCAAACATCTAAAATTTCTGTTACTTCTTCATCCCATGCTGGTTTTACTACTACTGTTTCGTAGTGACCTTGTTCTGGAACTTCTACTTCTTCATCCCATGCTGGTTTGTCTACAACAACAACTTCTTCATCCCAAGCTTCTTTATCGACAACCCACTCACAGTTATCCCCATGTACATGCTCTTTTTCGCTTGCTATTGCTGATACTTTATCCATCGCAAATACTGTTCCCGTTCCTGCAACAGTCAAAGACATAGCAGCAACCAACGCAACAACAAATTTCTTCTTCATTTGTATCTCTCCCTTTTTTCTTATCGAATCCAAAGGCAATCAAATCCACTTATTTTTCCTCTCATTTCTATTGTCTTCAAATTCATTTATTATCAACGTTTTAACTCGTTCCGAGTTATATTTATATATTAACTCGCTGTGAGTTAGAAGTCAATACTCAAATTCTTTTTATAATAAAATCACCTTGAGGTGATAAAATTTGAATTATGCGGAACGAATGCGAAACTTAAGACAAGATAATGATCTTTCTCAAAAGAACGTAGCCGATATGTTAGGAGTTGCTCAAACAACTTATTCTCAATATGAATTAGAAAAGCGACCAATGCCTATTGATTATCTGATAGCGTTATGCAAATTTTACAATGTATCTGCTGATTATATGCTCGGATTGTCAAATAGAAAGAACCCATAATTTTCTGTCAGCGTAACGCTTGCCCCGCCGACCCGCCGCCCTATTAGGAACCGTCGCTCGGGGCATCCTGCGGAACGCTGTTTAATGAAAAGAAACGAACAGAGGAAAAGTCTATTTCTCTATACTTTTTAACAATTCCTGCATAATCTTCATACCTGCTCGCAAACCAAGTGCAGTATAAACTTCTGAAACGTCACTTGCCATTTCATTTGCTGAATCCACCAGTTCTGAAAACGTTTTGCTTTCATGCTCTCTTAATACATCCTCATTTTTACTATAACTTTCTTCTAGCTTTTTGTTATAATCTGGTTCTGTCTGTTTTGCTTCGATTGCAGATCCATAAAGCAAATATTCTGTGATTCCGTCTATGGTCGCACGTCTCAAAATTTCTTTTGTAATATCCATTGTAAATTTAACCTCCATATTTATAAGTTCTACTAACAATACGTCACCATAAAAATAAGAGATTATCATATTCATTGACGATAATCTCTTACTGCTTTTTATTGCTCAATTTAATAATTCTCTCCGATTTAGTACACCATTTAGTACACCATTTTCGCATCAAACTACACCATTTTATGATATATTATATCACTTTACTGTTTTTCAAAATCTCGCAGAACACTAGTAAATACAAGGTTTTAAGAAGTTATATCAACTTATGGAAAAGCATTGTCAGAAATTCAATAAACTCTTTCTTATACTGTTCCATCTCTCTACCTCCATATCTTCAGGCAGCAGCTGCCTTGATTTACTGTTTTCTCTTCTCTATTTTACAATTCCAACCATATCTTTCACAGTCTCGAACTGATATTTCTTCATATACGCTTCGATTCCATCCACGATCTCGGCTGTGACACCTGGATTGATGAAGTTTGCAGTTCCAACAGATACTGCACTTGCCCCTGCGAGGATAAATTCAATCGCATCCTCCGCTGTAGCAATTCCGCCCATTCCAATGATCGGGATATTGACTGCATTTGCCACCTGGTAGACCATGCGGACTGCGATCGGCTTAATTGCCGGACCAGAGACACCGCCGGTTTTATTTGCCAGCGCAAATGCTCTTCGATGTACATCGATCTTCATTCCAGTCAGTGTATTGATCAGCGATACTGCATCGGCTCCTCCTGCCTCCACAGCTTTTGCCATCTCTGTGATATCTGTTACATTCGGGCTTAGCTTCATGATGACCGGCTGCTTCGCATATTTTTTCACTGCGCTTGTGATCTCCTCTGCCGCCTTTGGATTCTGTCCGAATGCAATCCCACCTTCCTTGACGTTCGGGCAGGAAATGTTGATCTCCAGCATATCTACATCTTCACTTGCAAGACGTTCTACAACTTCACAATAATCTTCTTTCGAGCGTCCACAGACATTGACAATGATCTTTGTATCATGCTGACGAAGGAACGGGATATCGCGCTCACAGAATAGATCAATCCCCGGATTCTGCAGACCGACTGCATTCATCATTCCTCCGTAAGTTTCTGCCACACGCGGAGTCGGATTTCCTTCCCATGGAATATTTGCCACCCCTTTGGTCGTGACTGCTCCGAGCTTGCTAAGATCTACAAAATCACAGAACTCTGCACCAGAACCAAAAGTCCCGGAGGCAACTGTCACAGGATTTTTCCATTCTACTCCTGCTATATTTACACGCATATCCATTATAATTCCACCTCCGTCGATAAGAATACCGGTCCGTCCTTGCAAATCCGCTTATTATTCACATTGCTGTGGTGGTCTTTCTCTTTTGATTTGCACACACATGCAAGACAAGCGCCGATTCCACACGCCATACGCTCCTCAAGGGAAAGGTAACATTCGATTCCGTTTTCCTCTGCATAGCTTTTCAGTGCACGGAGCATTGGTGTCGGACCGCACGCATAGATAATATCAGCTTCCAGACTATGTTCGCGGATTGCATCCATAACATTTCCCTTTGTTCCGACACTTCCGTCTTCTGTGGAAATATAAAGTTGTTCCATTTGCTTCCAGTTCTTCCTTTAAGAAAGTCTGTGCATCACGGTATCCTACGATAATCTGTTTCTCACAGTTCAGTGATTTTGCAAGTTCCAGAATCGGAGGGTACTCCGATTCCTCCACCGATCAGAAATGCTTTCTTCTCAATCAGTGGGAATCCGTTTCCAAGCGGTCCGATCACCGGGATTGTATCCCCCGCTTTCATTTTTGAAAACTGTTCTGTCCCTGTCTTTTCTCCCGTCACGCGATATACGACGCGAAGCTTTCCTCCCTCTCTGTCAATCTCACAGATACTGATCGGACGTGGGAGCAGTTTGCTCCCATCATTTGTATACATGGAAATAAATTGTCCTGCTTTTGCTGTCTTTGCTGCCTTTGTCTGGATCCACATGCTGAAAATCCCATCTGCAAGACATTCCTGGGAGACAACAAGTGCCTGCTCTTTTTCTCTCTCTGCCATAATGTTCTTCCTCTATCATTTCATCTTTTTTATCATTCTATTAGCGGTTGTTCAGTGCATTGCTGATGTCTGCCACCATTGCTTCCACAGCTGCTCTTGATGCATCTCCGAAATTCTCGGCACCGAATTTTGCATAAGCTTCCTGCTTGTAAGCTGCGATAATTCCACGGGAAGAGTTTACGATTGCTCCCAGTCCATCTTCATTAAAGAAATGTACGAGGTCTTTTCCCTGTCCTCCCTGTGCTCCGTATCCCGGTACGAGAATGTAAGATTTCGGCATCACTTTTCTGAGAACTTTTCCCATCTCCGGGTAAGTTGCTCCTACAACGGCTCCGATGTAGCTGTATTCGTCACCCATATGTGCCTCGCCCCATGCAGCAACTTTCTCTCCAACTAATTCATACAGCGGTCTGCCGTCGACCAGCTGATCCTGGAACTCTCCGCTTGATGGGTTGGATGTCTTCACAAGGATGAACAGACCCTTGTTTTCTTCTTTACAGATGTCGATAAATGGATTGACCCCATCCGATCCAAGGTATGGGTTGACTGTCACGAAGTCCTCATCAAACGGTGCATAAGATTTGCTTCCTACCTGCACATGTCCGAGATGCCCTACTGCATAAGCAGCGGATGTAGATCCGATATCTCCTCTCTTGATATCTCCGATCACCACAAGTCCTTTTTCCTTACAGTAATCGACAGTCTTTTTAAATGCTTCCAGTCCCGGAATTCCAAACTGTTCGTACATAGCGATCTGCGGCTTCACTGCCGGGATCAGGTCATAAGTCTTGTCAACGATCTCTTTATTGAACTGCCAGATTGCCTCTGCTGCTCCCTCTAAAGTCTCCCCGAACTCTGCGAATGCTTTCTTCTGTACATGCTCCGGAATATAGTTGAGCATCGGGTCTAATCCTACTACGATTGGTGCGTTTGTCTTCTTAATATTTGCTACTAACTTGTTGATCATGTTTCTCTCCTCCACTGATATGTCTTTCTATCTTTCTTCTGTCTTGCAAAGCTTTCTCTTATCCTTCATAGACCGGCACGCCGTCCACGATTGTGCAGCGCACTTCGCCTTTTACTTTTCTTCCATGGAATGGTGTATTCTTTCCTTTTGAGAAAAATGTATGTTTGTCAATCTCATATTCTTTCGATGGATCAAAGATGACAATGTCCGCGATCTTCCCTTCAGAAATCGAACCCTTTTCCTCGGAAAGCCCGAGGATCTTTGCCGGATTATAGCTCATCTTCTCTGCCATCTGCATTGGAGTAAGCACTCCGGTCTCCACCAGTTCTGTGTAAGTCAGTGCTGCCGATGTCTCCAACCCTACAATTCCAAATGCTGCATCCTTCATGGATCTGTCCTTTTCCTGCTCTGCATGCGGTGCATGATCGGTAGCGATCACATCCATGATGTTATTTTTCAGTCCTTCGCGAAGTGCTTCTACATCTGCCTTGCTGCGAAGCGGCGGGTTCATCTTAAAGTTTCCATCATCCTCTGTAATATCGTCTGTCGTCATAATAAAGTGATGCGGGCATACTTCTGCCGTCACTGGGAGTCCATCTTTCTTTGCCTCAGCGACCATACGCACACTGTCCGCAGTCGAACAATGGCATAGATGAAGCTGTACTCCTGTCTCTTTTGCAAGAAGGATATCTCTTGCAACGATTACATCTTCCACAGCATTTGTAATTCCTTTCAGTCCGAGTGCTTCTGCCTTTTGATCGGCATTCATGACACCACCTTCTACCATATGAATATCCTCGCAGTGTGCAAAGACAGCGATTCCGCTTGCTGCCGCTCTTCTCATTCCTTCTCTGTAAAGAGATGCGTTCATCACAGACTTCCCATCCTCACTGATCGCATGGCATCCTGCCTCCGCCATTCCTTCGATATCAGCCAGTTCTTCTCCTGCCTGACCGACTGTGACTGCACCAAGTTGGATCACATGCACCGGCGAATCTTCCTTCGCACGCGTATGTACATCTTCCACACGCTCTTTTGTGTCGATGACCGGTTTTGTGTTCGGCATCGCACAGACCGTTGTCACACCTCCGTGCGCTGCTGCCTTTCCGCCTGTCTCTAATGTTTCTTTATATTCCAATCCCGGATCTCTTAAATGTACATGAAGGTCAATGAATCCCGGCATTACATAACAGCCTTTCGCATCGATCACCCGATCCGCCTGCTCTTCAATATGTTCTTTGACACCGATGATTCTCTGATCCTCTGTCAGCACATCACAGATCCCATCCACTCCCGTAGCCGGATCCAAAACATGCCCATTCTTGATTAATACTCTCATACTGCTCTATCCTTTCTTCCCAGTGTACTGTACCTTCCAACAGACAGGTCCCCGTCTGTCATCATACTATTTTTATTTTATCATAGCAGCACAAAAAAAGGAATGTCAAATTTGTGTTCCCTTCTGACATTCCTTCTCTTTCATCACTTTGGATAAATTCTTTCCATGCTGCACTGATTTTTCAGTACACTGGTACATTGTATTCTATTGTTCCCGAAGCACATCCATCGCAGTCTGCAGTTGATTGTCAGCCTCCGGATCTTCCTCATCTCTGACATACTCTACCGAAACATCCGGCTCGATTCCTTTCCCGTCGATATTTCTTCCCTTCGGAGTAAAATACTCAGAGATTGTCACCTTGACACAAGTTCCGTCATCGAGTGGAAATAGTTGCTGGACAACGCCTTTCCCATATGTTGTCGTTCCTACGATCGTACCGATCTTGTAATCCTGAACTGCTCCGGCAAAAATCTCAGAAGCACTTGCGCTATATCCATTTACCAGAACTGCAAGCGGAGTATCAAAGTCATTCTTTCCACTTCCTCGGATTTCTTCTTCTTTTCCGCTCCGATCCTTTGTAGAAACAATCGTTCCTTCCGGAAGGATCAGCTCCAGCATATTGCAGACTGTATCAAGATTTCCACCTGGATTACTTCTCAAATCAATGACAAGCCCCTGCATGTCCTGCTCTTCCATTGTTGTAAGCGCCTGTTCAAACTGTCCCATCGTCACACTGTCAAATTCAGAAACACTGATGTAGCCAATCTGGTCTTCTTTCATCTCAAACTCGACTGTCTGAGCTTCGACTTTTCCTCGCACAGCCGTCAATTCAATCTCTTCTTTTTCCTCCCCGCGTAAAACGGTGATATGGACTTCTGTCCCCTCTTCTCCTTTGATGTCTGCAACAACTTCATCCAGTTCCTCACCGGTCACTTCTTCGCCTTCCACCTTATAGAGAATATCTTCCGAACGCATTCCCGCTTTCTCTGCCGGAGAGTCTTTGTAGACTCTGCTTACCGTAATGATTCCTGTGTCTAGATTCTGAGACATTGCCGCTCCGATTCCAATATATTCTCCTGATGTCGTCTCAAAAAGTTCCTTTGTTTCTTCTTCCGTATAGTAAGTCGAATACGGATCATTTAAACCTGCCAGAATTCCTGCATACATACCGTCTTCCAGATCTTCTGTATCTGTATCCCGAAGATAATGCTCGTCAATAATCTTCTCAATCTCTTTCAGCTTTTCTTTTGATTCCGCGTTCAGCACACTCTCCGATGACTGAATACTGTTATTTTCATTATTTCTGATTTTCTCTGCTACATTCTTTCCTAGGGAAACTCCGCCAAAAATGGCACCTCCCCCTATGAACATAGCAAGGGCGCCACAGAGCGCCCCTTTTAAAAAACTATGTTTATTCTCCATATGATTACCTGTCTTACATATAATTTGAAGGATTCACTGCTACACCGTTTAATTCTACCTGAAAGTGAAGGTGTGGTCCTGTCGACTGTCCGGTACTTCCCACATATCCAATCTGCTGACCTTTCTCTACTCTCTGTCCAGCAGATACTGTCAGTGCAGAATGATGCATGTATTTTGAAACAAGTCCATTGTCATGCTGGATGACAACCCAGTTTCCTGCTGATGTACTATAATTCGCAATCAGGACAGTGCCTGCCGCTGCTGCATATGTAGGTGTTCCTTCTGGCGCTGCATAATCATGCCCTTTGTGCCCTCCGACCTCAAACTCTCGGATTTCTCCAAAGTAACTTGACTGATATGTCATCCCCGGACATGGGTGTGTAAAGTACCCGCTGCCAGATACCACATTGCCTGATGACGGCGGCACCACTCCTCCAGATGTACTTCCACCAGTACTGCTTCCACCCGAAGGTGCCTGTATCTGATTGTTCTGTCCGGCATTGTTGTTCATCGCCTGCTGCTGTGCTGCTAACTGTGCCGCCTCAGCTTCCTTCTGGCGCCGTTCGGCCTCCTGTGCTTCCGCGATCAGTTGCTGTAATACTTTTGCGTTCTCCCCCAATCTCAGATTCCAGATTTGCAATCTGAATGTTCTTATTAGAAAGTAGTGTTTCTACACTTGCACGCTTCTCAGAAAGTGTCGTCTGAAGTGCTGACAGTTCCTCGTACTCTGCACGGAGTTCTTCTTCCTTCTTCTGCACTTGCTCAACCGTCTTCTGAAATTCTACAAGCATATCTCTATCATATTCCGAGATCTTAGTCACATATTCCGTTTTGTTGAGAAAATCTGAGATATTTTCTGCACTGAGAATGATCTCGATAAATTCCACATTTCCATTCTCGTACATGTATTTGATACGTTTCTTCATGCTCTCATATTGATTGTTCTCAGTTACTTTCGCCTCCACAAGCTCATTCTCAGCAGACTCAATCTGCTCTTCCTTCGCAGACATATCATCCTGCGCTTTCTGAAGTTCCTGGATGACTGTGTTCAGTTCATTATCAAGCGAGCTTTTCTCGGCTTCCGCAGCTTTCTTCTGCTCTTCCAACTGCTCTCCCTTTTTTTGTGTCTCAGAAATAGATGTTGCTGACACTGGCATGACACTTCCGCTGCATAACGCACACGCAAGGAATAGTGCCGCTATCTTCTTTCCTCTTAATTTCATATTTTCACCTATACCTTTAAATGCTTTCTGATCGTAAAGAAACTTCCGATAAAACCGATTCCGACTCCAAGAAGAAGACCTGTCGGCAATAAGATTTTATACACATCCCACACTGGCATGAAATCTAAAATGTTATTCAGAATGCTAAAGCGGGTCATAATGTAATCAATTGCTTTGTCATATACGACATACAATCCTGCCAGCGGAATTGCTGCCCCGACAAGACCGATCAGAATACCTTCAACGATAAATGGTCCACGGACAAAATAATCCTTGGCACCAATGTATTTCATGATCGCAATCTCTTCCTTCCGGACCGTAATACCAATCGTAACTGTGTTACTGATCAAAAATACTGTTACAATCAGCAGAATCAAGATGATCGCCGCAGACACATAGAGGATCAGTTTATTGACACTCGACAATGTCTTTGCAACAACATCGGACTTATTGACCTTGCGGACTCCATCAAGTCCTTCTGCAAATTTCACGACTTCTTTCTGTGACTCTACGTCTTTCATATACACTTCATAGTTATCAGATCCTGCCAGCGGATTGTCATCCTTAAATCCCTCGGCAAGATCTTTGGATTCTCCAAAATATTCATCCTTGAATGTATCCCACGCCTCATCTGCCGAAACGTAAGTAACCTTCAGGACATCGTCCCTATCTCTCAGCGCATCTCCGATTGCCTCTACCTTGCTGTCTTCCAGATTTTCCTCAAAGAATACAGTGATCGCTACCCCTTCTTCTGCCTTCTTGACTATGTAGTTAAAGTTAAGAATTACGGAAAAGAATAGTCCGAATAAGAAGATACATGCCGCCATCGTTGCAACTGATGCCAGCGAGAACAGCTTGTTTCTTCCGATATTCTTAACTCCCTGCTTCATCGTATATCCTACTGTACTAATCCTCATTTATATACCCACCTTTTTTCTCGTCGCTGACAATGACACCTTTCTTCATCGTAATTACACGCTTCTGCATCTCGTTTACGATTTCCTGATTATGTGTAACGACTAATACGGTTGTTCCTCTTTGGTTCGCTTCCTCAAGCAACTGCATGATCTCCCATGAGTTTGTCGGGTCAAGATTTCCTGTCGGCTCGTCTGCCAAAAGGATTGACGGCTCATTGACGATCGCTCTTGCGATTGCTACACGCTGCTGTTCTCCACCGGAAAGTTCCTTCGGGAACATCTTATATTTCTGAGCAAGTCCTACAAGTGAAAGCGCTGCAGGTACTTTCTTCTTCATCACACGCGTCGGAGTCTCAACAACTCTCTGGGCAAATGCAATGTTCTCATAAATATTTCTGTCTTTTAAAAGTCTGAAGTCCTGGAACACAACTCCAAGCCCTCTTCTGTACTTCGGAATATGTCTGTGCTTCATACGGTTCAGATTCTGTCCATTCACGATGATCGTGCCGGATGTCGGGTCCAATTCTTTCATGATCAACTTGATCAAAGTAGATTTTCCTGACCCACTGTCCCCTACGATGAACACGAATTCGCCCTGCTCGATCTTCACAGATACTCCATTCAGAGCCGCAACTCCTTTTGAATACTCCTTCGTTACATCTTTTAATTCTATCATATGTCCTCCTATCACTAATACTCCAAGGTCTCCATGTACTTCATGTATTTCACTACCATAAGAGCAATCTTGAATGTGATCGCATCTTCAAACACACGAAGATCCAAACCTGTGCTCTTTTGCAGCTTATCCAGCCTGTACACAAGTGTATTTCTGTGGATGTATAGCTGTCTTGATGTCTCCGATACATTCAGACTGTTTTCGAAGAATTTATTGATCGTCGTCAATGTTTCCTCATCAAAATCGTCCGGTGATTTTCCTTCAAAAATCTCACGGATAAACATCTTGCAAAGTGGAATCGGCAGCTGATAGATCAGTCTTCCGATACCAAGTGTGTTGTATGCGATGATATCTTTCTCATTAAAGAAGATCTTTCCTACATCCAGTGCAAGCTTCGCCTCTTTGTAGGACTTGGATACCTCCTTGATATCATTTACAATAGTTCCGTATGCAACGTGAACATCTTCCTCGCCCTCTGACTGAAGCATCTCCAGAATGTTCTTTGCAACTTGTTCCATCTCTTTGTAACCTTCATTAGCTGCAAGCTCTTTCACAACGATGATGTTCTTCTCATCCACAGCTGTGATAAAATCCGTTGTCTTGCTGCCCAGAAGTACACGCACACTCTCAAGCATCCCCGTATCTTTCTCCCGGGACGTTTCAACTATAAGAATAACACGTCTCACTTCCGTGTCAATATGTAATTTTTTCGCCCGATTATAGATATCTACAAGCAGTAAGTTGTCAAGAAGCAGGTTCTTGATGAAATTATCTTTGTCAAAACGCTCTTTGTAAGCGACCAAAAGATTCTGGATCTGGAATGCCGCGATCTTACCGACCATGTATACATCCTCGCTTCCACCATTCGCCATTAAGATATATTCGAGCTGATGTTCGTCAAAAATCTTAAAGAACTGGTAGCCCTGAATCACCTGACTGTCCGCCGGTGATTCCACAAACGGCACTACCGCACTTTCATAATCTTCTGTATCTGTAAATGTACTTGCAAGTACCTTTCCTTCTGTATCCATTACACACAAATCGATCCGGGTAATTCCCTTCAAGCCTTCGATGGTGTTCTGAAGTGTCTGATTTGATATCATATTCTTCTCCTCCGCTTAATAAATTCTATATTTCTACATATCTGTATATATCTTAATGCAAAACAGCAAAAAAAGAAAGTAGAAATCAAGAATTATTATGCATTTTTTCTTTCGGGAGAAATACTTACGCACAAAAAAATATCTTCTCCCAGTCGTACGATTATATATCAAATATCTCTTATTTTTCAACCCCTGCCTCAGATTGTTCACAGTTTTTAAACATTTTCCTACGGTTTTTTACGATTCCTCCGATTCTTCCGGTCTCCCTCGACGACAGTGATTTCCACCCTTTTTCCATCACCTGATCGAGGAGTCCGAGTTCTTCTGCAATCTCATATTTCAACCGTTCTTCTGGCTCTAATTCACTTAATACAATCTTTTTTTCCTTTTTCCGTGACATCTTTTTTCTCCCCTTTTCCTGCAATTTCCTAATTCTATTAAATCCATTGTGATATTTGTAAATATTCCCTGCTTTTTTTTAATTTATACAGACTCCTCACTTCCCATGGACTTCTCTATGCTCTAAAAGGAAAAAGCAGCTGTTCGCTGCTTTTTTATGTCACCCTAAAGTTTTCTCCATATTAAAATTCTTTCGGCTCATCCGGAATAATGACCGAACAGATAAAATAGGCAAGAATTCCCGTTCCCCAACTTGTCAAGCTGAGCAATACAACTCCAAGTCTTACAAGTGTCGGATCGATGTTGAAATATTCTGCTATTCCTCCGCATACTCCACATATCATTTTATTTCTTGTTGATCTGTATAATCTTTTCTGTTCCATTCTAAAATTCCCCTTTCTTAAAAAACACTCTGTAAATTAATTTTCCTATGAACAGTGTTTCACTCCTGCTCAGAAAAGTCAATAGTAATTTCCCCGGCGCCGCATTCGATAGCAAGCTTTTTCTCTGCTCCCGGATGGATACGTTTTTCTGATCCCAGCGCCGTATATTCCTCATCTCCGATCCACACACTTCCCATTCCACACTCTGTGAAACATTCATAGTCTGTCTCTTCCCCTGCAAGTGTCAGATATATTTCTCCCATTCCACATTCAATTTCTCCTTCTGACACAACTGCCTCCATAATGTCAATTTCCCCGGCACCAGCCTCTAAAGTCATTGTCGTTGCATCGACTTTCTCAATCGTAACATCTCCTGCTCCCGCACTGATTTCCACATGACCACCGCGAATCTTGTCCGCAGTAAACTCACCTGCTACAATCTCACACTGAAACGATTCCAAACGGTATCCTTTTGGAATCCCAATCACGACCGGTTCTACGCTCTTTCCCAGTTTTGACTTTCGCTCTGTATTCTCGATCGTCAGTTTCTCACCGTCCTGGTAACACTGGATTTTTCTGAAGTCCTCTGGAATCGTTACTTGAATTTCTGCTCCATCTGTTTCCTCTACGATTATCTCACCTACACTCATCTCAACTTCCATCCGCTTTACATCTGTAAAAAGATTTTCTCTTTCACTCCCTGTGTACTGCTCTTCAGGAGCCCCATACGGAGAGGCCACCTCCGACAGATCATCTTCAAACAGTTCCCCTGAAAAGAAGTCGAAAACATGCTCTCCGTTAAATTCAATTGTATCTGCTCTTCCTCCAAGCGCAACACCCGCAATACAAAACATCCCTCCGGTCACTGCCGCTACACCTGCTATGATCCACCCGGCTTTCCAACCTTTTTTCATCTTCTCACTCCTCTCTGCAAAATCCTTCTACAAATATTTACAGCTCCCTGAAACAGAAATGGTACCACCTTCAAAATCACCCACAGAACCGCCATCGATCCAAGCAATCCGACCGCGGTAAGCAAAAGTCCGATTCCACTTACTAGCAATCCTTCTCCGACAGCCGTAAACATGTGGACAATTCCTACACCTGCTGTAAAAATTCCGGAAATCAAAATTGCAATCGTTCCCATACCAATCCCTGCCACTGCTGCTACAATCCCGATCACCACTCCAAAGATGACACCGATAATTGCAATCACAAGCGGTATCACTATCGGCGCTCCTATAAGAATAATCGCAGCGAGCAAAATCACCTTTGCTGTCCTGTTGTGTCTCTCATTTTCATAAGTACCACGTTCTTCTGACCGACTCTGCTCATATGGATACTCTCCGGATACCGGCATTTTCCGACTGTCAAACTGAAAATCCTGATAACCATTTTCTGTGAAGGCTCCTCCCAGATCGCTTCTGCCATCCAGGCCTGCCTTTAACTTTTCTGCAACTTTCTTTGGGGCTTTCCAGCTCCGAAATTACTTTTTGTTCATTTTCTTCTCCTGCCGCATCAAAAATAATCATTATAATACTGCATTGCATCTGTTCGCTCTTCCACTGGCACATCCTGCAAAAGCGCTGCCAGCTCTAACATAAATTCTATTCGATTCATGCAGTCACACCTCCCTCAAATATCTCACTGATCTTCTTTGAATACACTTTCCATTCCTCGCGATACAGATTCAGCTGTGCCGTTCCTCGATCCGTCACCTTATAGTACCGTCGGTTTCTGCCGTCAAACTGCATATCGTACACTTCCAGGCATTGATCTTTCTGGAGTCTTCGTAAAACCGGATACAAAGTAGACTCCGATACTTCCAACACTTGTCTGACATCCTGTGTAATTTTATATCCGTAAGTCCCCTGACTTTCTCTGGATACAACTGCCAACACAATCGCATCTAACAATGCCGCTCCTGTGTTAAATACCATGTCATCACTCCTTTATCTTTTTCTATTTGTGATTCATAATATGATAATAAATTTAATACTATTTATTTATCTATATTATATATTGTATAATATTGTTGTCAATGTAAAAATATATAAGAATTTATGAAGATTTTCTTAATGTCGTGCCAATTTCTGCCTGAAATCTACCCCATTTTCAGACATACAGACAGGGACGATACAGAATCATCTCTTGTATAAGAAACTACTTCTGTATCGCCCCTGTCCTTTATTGTTCAATCCGTCCATAACATCGAAAATCAGAATCGATTTCCCCATAAATACCATAGCACCAAACATTCTGCCACAAGTAATGCCGGCACACCAACATAAAATTTCGGTTTTCTTGTCTTGTGATGAAAGGTATACATTCCAAGAAGCGCCCCGACTCCTCCTCCAAGCGCCGCCACCGTCAGAAGGGTCGCTTCCGGAATGCGCCATTTCCTTTTCACTGCCTTTCTCTTATCGATCCCAAACAGGGAAAACGCAAACAAATTGATCAGGAGCACGTAACCGATTGCGATTTCTATCATACTCGTACCTCTTCTTTCTGCGCAAAGGAATATATAATTTTCTCCTTTACTCTCTTTCCGGTAAGCCGTTCCAGCACTTCTCCATAATAGCGGAGCTGTTTCTCATATCGTTCTGCAAGCTCTTCCCGAGATGCTGCCCGGTCTGTCTTATAATCCACGACGACAATTCCGTCTGGCTCCTCAAAATAAACATCTATGATTCCCTGCACAATCAGAAGTTCTTCCTCTTCTTCCTGTCTCTCGAGCAGTTCCGGATAAATTGTATCCGCCGAAACTCCAAGTACAAATGGCTGTTCTTTTTTCAGGCAGCCACTTTGTGCCGCTTTCTGAAATCTGAGACCAAGCGGACTTTCCAGCAATCCTAAAATATCTTTGTAGTAGATACTTTCCATCATCTCCGGCTTAAGTTTCCCTTCCTCACAGAACTTTGCCGCCTCAGCATACAATTGCGAAATAGTATAACTTTTTCCAAAATCCAGCAGTTCCAAAAACTTATGGTATGCCGTTTCCCCTGGATGCCCCGGACAAAGTTCCCGTGTATCCCGGCTCTGTTTTCTCCCGCATAAAGTTTGGAACCAAAGGAACTATCTCGGGCTCTTCATACAAAATTTCTCCTGCCGCTTCCTCAGGCTCTGACCCTTTTTTTCAGTTCAGACACAGTAAATTTCAATTTCATCTTCTGCATGGCTTCGTATGGATACTGATAGGAAAACTGTTCTTCAATCTGCGCTCTCATTCTCTCATCATAGACATATGCTGTATCCCAGTTTCTTAAGAGCTCTTCTGTCAATGCCTGCTCCACTTCCTCCGCAGTTTCCTGCAAGATAAGATGTTCCGGAAAAATCTCTTCCACAACGAGCGGAACCTCCTTCTGGTACATTGCATTGGTAAACGGAACATTCATCCCATATCCATTCAGCAGATCTGCAAGCACCTGATTCCGAAACAGCGCCGGCAAAATCCAGTCAAAATACGATGTAGCCCTCGAAAGAACTCCAAATGGAAGCGCTGTTTGTTCTCTGGACTGAATGGAAGCAAAACTTTTCAATTTCTTCTCCAGATTAGAAATGCTTCCAATTAAAATCAGTTTTTCCTTTGCTCTTGTAAGTGCAACATAAAGTACGCGAAGTTCTTCCCCGAGATTTTCCAACTGAACTTTTCTCTGGATCACTTTTTTCAGGAACGTCGGAATCTTCGTCCGGTACTCCAAATCGACTGCATCCACCCCGACTCCAAGTTCCGGGTGGACTACAATGCTTCCCGTCGTATCCTGCATATTGAAACGCTTGCTCATTCCCGCTACAATGACGATTGGAAATTCCAGCCCTTTACTTTTATGGATACTCATCAGGCGCACCGTATCCGCCTGCTCATCGGCAATGTTTGCCTCTCCGTAATCAATATCATATTTCCTCAGCTGTTCAATATAGCGCACGAAATTAAAAAGCCCTTTATAACTTGTAGCTTCAAAAGCAATCGCCTTCTCCACAAGCATCTCCAGATTCGCCGCCCGCTGCCCGCCTCCTGGCATCGCCGCCACATAATTTCCATAGCCAGTTTCATCTAGAATCTGCCAGAGCAGTTCGTGGGTGGCCGTATACGGGAGCCTCTCCCGGAAGTCCTCCATCTTCTCATAACACCTGTCTAATTTTTCTTGGATCGCTCTGTCGTCCCCCATCCGCCGGTAATCCTGCACCGCCTGATAAAAAGGTACTTCCTTTTCCTCGCATTTGATCTTGGCAAACTCTTCACTGGAAAGTCCTGCAAACATTGATTTTAACACGGCTGCAAGCGGAAGATCCTGCCGCGGATTATCCAGCACACGAAGATAATCTAACAACAGACGAATTTCTCTCGTCTCAAAATACCCCTCTTTCGATCCAGTAAAGGTTGGAATTCCTTCCCGGTTCAACACTTCCGTAAAGACATCTGTCCATCCTTTCAAACTTCTCGTAAGAATGACAATATCGCTGTATTTTGCCGGACGATATGCCCCGCTTTTTTTATCAAATACCGGGTGTGCTCCCACAAGCTGCTTGATCCTTGCCGCAATTGCACGCGCCTCAAGCTCCCGGTCAGATGCTTCCCTTACTTCGGTTTGTTCGGAAAAATCCTCCGCCGTATTGACCAGCAGTACCTCCGTCTCCATTCCCGGCTTCTCCTCGTAGTCTGCTCCCACATACAATGCAGTTTTCTCATCGTATGTAATTTCTCCTAGTTCTTTTGTCATAATCTGCTCGAATACGAAATTGGTGCTGTCCAGCACCTCTCTTCTACTTCGGAAATTTTTATGGAGATCGATCCGCTGTTTTTGACTTTCTTCTATACTATATGTGTTAAATTTTTCCATAAACAGTTCCGGTCTGGAAAGACGGAAACGGTAAATACTCTGTTTGACATCTCCCACCATAAACACGTTATAGTTGCCTTCTGACACCGTAGAGACACTTGTGAGAATCGCCTCCTGGATCAGATTGCTGTCCTGGTACTCATCAATCATAACTTCCGCAAATTTTTTCTGATAATCTTTCGCGGCCTCAGAAGGGATGAGTCCCTCCTCTGTCTTTTCTGTCAGAATGCGAAGTGCATATTGCTCCATATCCGAAAAATCAATCAGGTGTTTACTCCGTTTCTTTTCCTCGAATGCATCTGCAAAGAACTGTACCAACCCTGCAAGTACAGACATCGTTTTCCCTGCTTCCACCATATCTTTCCACAATTCCTCCGGTGCTTCATAGAAAAACTGATCCTTAAGCGCTCCCACAATGTCTTTCACTTCTTCTCTGATATTCTTTACCGAGGCAGTGAGTTCTTCCGATACACTTTTGTCTTTGTTCGCTGCAAATCGCTTCCACTTCCAGTCTGCAAACAAGTCATACATTCCCCGCATCGTTGTCTGCGCCAGCAGCTTTTGAATCCTCTCGCGATCCTCCTTGAGTGCATCGGCATACATATAAGGGCCGTCCGGCTCCTGGCACTGTCTTATCCCTTCCTCCAGAAGTGCCATTGTTTCTTCCAACGCTTTTCTCAAACTCTCTTTCGCATAACCAGCTCCTTCCGAAGCCTCAAATGCTTCCATCGTATCTACTTCATAGGATTTCACACACTGACGGAGCCACTTTTCCGGCTCCGGATTGCTTCGAGAAAATTCATACAACTGCAAAATAATCTCCTCGATCTTCTTGTCGTCCCTTCCTGCTGCAAAACTTTCGATGCAATCAAAAAAAGATTGCTCACCGGCTGTATAACAGTTCTCCAAAACTTCTTCCAGCACATCCTGCCGAAGCAGCTTCAATTCTCCCTCATCCGCAATCCGAAATCCCGGATCCAGATCGATTATATGAAAATAGTCCCGGATGACCGAAAGACAAAAGCTGTGGATTGTCGTCACCTGTGCATTGTGGATCAGTGTCGCCTGTCGCTGCAAATGGACGTTTTCCGGCTGCTCCTCCAATTTTTTCTCAATCGCATCCCGAATACGTTCTTTCATCTCTGCCGCCGCAGCTTCCGTGAATGTCACGACGAGCATCTGATCTACATCAATCGGCGGCTCATCTACTGTCAGTCTCGTGATAATCCGCTCTACAAGCACCGCCGTCTTTCCTGAGCCTGCCGCCGCAGACACAAGAATATTTCTGTTTCTAAGATGGATGACCTGCGCTTGTTCCTTTGTCCAAGATACTCCCATCCGATGATTCTCCCCTTTCTTTTTTCATAATCTACTCTTTCACTTCTTGCTCCATTTGCTGCAATGCTTCCACATCTTTCAATTTGGAAAGTTTCCGATACTCATACCCCGGTATTTTCTTATCAAATCCACAGATTCCCTGATACGGGCAGTAATCACACCCAGTCTTTCCTCCCAGTTCATATGGAAGGATCTCTGCTTCCCCATCTAAAAATCCGCTGTCCGATCCGATTTAAAATCTGATCTGTATATTCTGACAAAATGTTAAATCCTCTTCCGCTCAACACTTTTGACGTCTTTGAGAGGCTCTGATCCTTATTTCTTCCAACCGGGATCACATCCGAGTTCCCCGAAAAAGAACGATCCAAATGGGTGATGACTTCCTCTGAGGAATTGACGATGCCATCTGGTTTTAATTCTTTCAAAACTGCCTTCTCCCCAAGATTTTCTCTAACTTCCTTTTCCACAAACGGATCTTTCATCTGATAGTAGAAAATTCCTGCCGGAACAATCTCCTTCTCCGGATGTTTCTGCTCTTCCATCTCCATCACCGCGTTCAAATAGACAATCAACTGTAGCTGCAATCCATGATACATTTCTCCTAACTGAAATGCTTTTGCCCCAGTTTTATAATCAATGACTTTGACATAGACATGCTCCTCATCCTCATACAGATCTACACGGTCAATCTTTCCTCTCAGCCGCATCCGTGCATGCTCTGACAGTGACAAATTAACCGACTCCAAATGTGCCAAATTCCCAAAGCTGATCTCATATCCCGCCGGCACAAAATCTCCCTTCTCCAGTTGCTTAGTCAACGCCCATACCGTTCTTCTAAGCAGACGTTTCATACGCGTGATCACATATTCATTTCTGGAAGAACTATATAACACTGTATTTCCATAGTTTGTGACACCTGCCTCCACACTTTCCTCGATGAGTTGTTCCCGCAATTCCTCAGAAACTGTCGTCCATGTCACTTGGTGCTCTTCTAATTTTTTCGAAAACTGTTCCATCGCACTGTGGAAAATATTCCCAAGATCTACCGGTTTAAATCCATAGACTGCACGCTCTTCCAACTTCATCCCATAAGTAAGGAAATGCGCATAAGCACAGGCAGAGAATTTTTCCTAATCTTGTCACGCTGTTCTCTAAGATCGTGCCATAAAGCTTTCTAGCCACCTCTTCCGACAACTGATCGTGCGGACGTTTCAGATGGTTTGCCGCAAGCAATTGCTCCATCTGTGCATGCCACTTAGGGTGCTTCCGATACCAAGTATATAGCTCCTTCCATGCTCCTCCAAATGTCTCACTTCGCACCTGCAGCCCTTCCACAAGATACGGAAGTGCCGTCTCCGGTGTCAGTTCCTTTTCCCAGAATGGCCTGTCTTCCTCCTCTTCCACCAAAAGTTCTGGATACATCCTTTTTAGATCTGCGATCAGATAGGCAGGACGCAGACTTTTCCCTTCCGAGGAAATTTTAGAAAAAGTCAAATACAGATACTCAGATGGTTTTGTCAGATGCAGATACAGATAAAATTTCTGAATGTAAGCCTGCTCCTTCGCCCCCGGTGCCAGTGCCACCTTCTGCTCCTGAAATCTCTCCCGGTCATACTCGGACAACAGTCCTCCTGCTCCCTGCTTTCCCGGAAGCCAGGTGTCATTCACCCCTGCCAAAAATAAAACTTTCACATCCTGAAGCCTTGTACGCTCGATATCTCCAACGACCACCTGATCGATTCCCGGAGGAATCACACCGACCTTTGCCTCCTGAAGCCCTGCATCGAGAAGTTCTCTGTATTCCCCGAGAGAAATCTGCTCTTCCCCAAGCAGTTCTGTAAACTTGTCAAACAGCTCCAGTACAATCCGGTAAATCTGGGCATATTCCTTTGCAAGTACCAACTGTCCCCGCTCCTGAAACTGCACTTCATATATGCCGATCTTCTTCTGCATCTCTTCCTGAACGAGAAATGCATAAATTGCCTCTGTCACTTCCCGAACCGTCTTTTTCCGGCGCTTCAATACCTCTGTAATTCTTTCCAACTTCTCTATAAATTTCTGCCGGAATGCATTCCAACGAAGCATGTCCTCAGCGTCTGCATGCGGACTTTGTCTTACCCAGATCTCTTTCCACTTCTTATATCCACGAATGCCGAGTGCCACCACATAGTTTTCCACATCGTCCACCTCTTCCTGTGTAAAACCGGTCAGATTTGTTCTCAGAAAACGGAACGTACTCTCATAGGAAAAGTTTTCGTCGATCATCGCCAAAAGACTTCTCAAGTATTCCACAAAGGAATTAAGCAGCACACTTCGTTTGTGATCCATAAAAAATGGAACCCCACAAATCCGAAATGCTCTCTCCATGTATTCCGCATAAGTTTCCATATCACTGACAATCACAGCCATATCCCGGTAGCGGTACCCCTTTGTCCGCACCAGCCTGAGAATCTCTGAGACAATGAACACCGACTCTTCCTTTGGATTTTTGACCGCATGAAGCGACAGCATATCCTGCTTGTTGTCATACACCCGCTTCGTATAGCGGAACAAGTTCTGCTCTAAAAAAGCAAGCGGCGGATTTTCCCGGAATCTAACAGGAACTTCTACCCGGTTTCCATACAACTGCACAGGAGGCTCTACCTCAATGTTTTCCTCCGCTGCAATGTGCACCAATCCGGTAACCATCTGCTTACTCAGAGTAAACAACTGATACTTATGCTTCAACTGGTAAGGATCCTCCCTCTGATCTATCGTCACAGTAACGGTTACTTTCCGGCAAATTTTTAAAAGCTGTCCAAGCACCCGGTTCTGTACCGGTGTAAATCCGGTGAATCCGTCAAGTACAACCACACTGTCTTTTAAAATCTCTGACTGCTGCACGACAGCACTAAAGACATCCAGCAATTCTTCTCCGGTAATATATTTTCCCTGCAGATACTCTCCGAATTTTTCCTGAAGTTTCTGGATATCGTGAAGCTTCCAGTAAAGCTGCGGGCCGATCTCTCCACTTTCCATTACACGCTCCAGTTCCTCTGCGCCAACATCATACTGTGTGAATTCTGAGATCACCGATTTCACTTCACTGATGTATCCAAGACGCCGGATATTGCTCCCCAGTACCTTTAATTCTCCTTCCATATCCCCTGCTGCCTTCCTTAGCAGCAAGCTTTTCCCGATATCGTCAAGCACGATTCTTCTGTTTCCGCCCACCTCCTCAAAAATGCGATGCGCCAGCCGTCCAAAGCTTAATACATCAATATTCATGATTCCATGCCGCGGATGCAGTCTGACTAATTCTTTCTGTGTCTGCATCGTAAACTGCTCCGGCACAAGCACAATGTAATTCCGATTTGGATTTTCGCATGCTCCTGCAATAACCTGTTCATACAGATATCTGGATTTCCCGGATCCAGAATTTCCAAAAATAAATTGTAACGACATCATTCACCTCTTACTTCTTTCCAAACACAACATTTCCCTGTTCATCCAGTATCTCATACCACTCCGGCACACGCTGCGTCATATAGAGAAACGGCCAGTCTTCGATTTCAAATTTCCTCTCTTTCTTTCCCGGCTCTTTGACGATCAATGCTTTCAGCGCCTTGCTACAAATTTCAAATGCATATGCCCGGTCGTACTGTTCGACAAATCCATTTTTCTTCGCATTTCCAATCTTCACAGTCCGGACAAGTTTCATCGCTTCTTTCTGAAACCTGTATACATCTTCTTTTTCCTCGTAGGAAAGCGCTGCAATTTCCCTCTCTTTCAACTCCTCGGCATCTGCACCCAATGCAAGCACTGCCTCTGTCTTCGATGGAAACTTCCGGCATTCCTCCTCAAATACGCGCTGCAATACGGGATGTCGCGTCTCCTCTCCACAATCAAAAATCTTCCATACCCAGTTTGTCCGGATACTCCCCTCGCTGCGAATATAGTGATAGATTTGCTCTACGCCGCTTCTTGGGATCATCGTCGGCAAAGTCACCTTCAGGAAAGTCCCGTCGATCCCAAGTAAAGACAGTTCTCCGGTTTCACGCCCTGTATTCACTACTCCTACATTATTCCCCAGCTGCATTCCCATCGTCAGCTGCTTGGAAATATAGTAATCCGCCACACGAAACCAGTTCGCACTTTCTTTGACATCCCAGTTCCGGTCCAGATCCACCACCGTCTCAAAGACTTCTCCATCCAGAAGTCGGTCGATCTCTTTCCCGTCCAGCAATCCCGATACGACCGGAACTGTCAGATATTTCCTGCGGCAGTATCGCACCATCGGCTTCCAGTACGCTTTACACCCTGCCACTGCTGCCGCAAAGATTCCAAACACTACCAGCCATGCTGCCAGACCGTTTCCTCCAGAAAGCGCCCACTCTGCCATCTGCATCGCCGCGCCCGCTGCGATCATCGCAATAAATAGAAATACTGTCACCACCATCATCTTCCGGAACCATGTTCCATGTCTGAGTTCTTCCTTAGAAATCTTTCTCATACCTCTCCTCCTCTCCGGATTTTCTGCTCACTCCTGATCTGTTCCTTCCTGATTCCAAAATAAAAATCCTCCGAAAATCATGTATTTCATTATAACATGATTTCCGGAGGAAATATAGAACGATCTCCCACTATAAAATTAATTTTCCCGTCTTACCACCGTTTTTCTGATCAACAATATACTGACACCTGCCAGAATCACCAGACCTATTACACCGGATATCAGTCCATAGAATGGATTCCCATCTGCGAGGCCGGATAACTTCATGATCGCATTCATGATGGCGATCATGCTCCTTCCACCAAACAGAAAATAGTCCGCGAGGGGATATACAAGCCATAAAACTGCCGGTACTCCAAATGCAAATATGATTCTTCCTATTTTATTCAGACGATACCAGATGATAGACACCATATACCCCGCCCCTGCAAAAAGTGCATACACTACAGACAGCAGTGCTACCGAGACGATTGCCCTCACAACGGAAGATACCTGCTCTAAAAACTCTGGATAAAACAAGGGTAAAATTTCTCCTCCAAATTTGATATTTCCCCATCCGTTCAGCTTTTGATCTACTGTAGCAAGCAAGGTATCAGCCACTCCACACATCCCGGCACCGGCTGCGAAGACAAGCATCTTTCCTGCCAGAATCTGCTTTCTGCTCACACCATTCTGCAATAAAAACTGGAAGCTTTCTGTAAAACTACACATTCCGATGATCAGCATAAACATCGCCGACATCATATTCATTCCGTTCATCGTCACATATTCTCCACCAATCTTGCTCGCAATCAGCAATGCCAGTAGACGCATTCCAATCTGAACAAGATATAACATCCCAATTGACTGCCACACTTCTTGAAACTGATATTTAAAACTCTTCTTCGTTCTCATATACATCCCCCTCTAACGATTTGTCATCTGGATAAACATCTTCTGCAAGTCCAACTTCGCCACTTCCAGCTCTTCCGGTGCTTTCTTCCATTTTTCTTTGGAACTTCCGATCACATATGCCGTCTTCATCGTTCCGAGCATCTCCGTGCCGATTACATCCTCTCCCTGGCTCCATATGTCAACCATTTCCTTCTTTCCGGAAATTCTATAACCACCGGCAAGCAACTCCTCTGTCGCACAATTCTTCACAATCTTCCCGTCTTTTAAGATCACAACATGTTCGATCACACTTGCGACCTCTTCAATCAGATGTGTGGAAATTACTATCGTAAACGGTTCTTCTATATACTTCTCAAGAAGAATCCGATAGAACATCTCTCTGTGATTCGCATCCAGCCCAAGGACCGGCTCATCTAAAAACAGATATGGAACATTGACAGAAAGCGCAAGAACTAGCTTAAAAATCGACTTATACCCGGTGGAAAGTGTCCGCACTTTTTTCTTCGTATTCAGCCCAAACATCCTTGCAAGTTCCATCGCATACTCCATATCGAACTTCGGATAAAATTCCTTCGACCATTGAAATGCCTGCTGGATCTTCATCCCTGCCGGGTAAAGTGTCTGCTCACTCATCAGATACATATTCTGCTGTACCTGATCATTTTCCCTTGCAGGCTTTCCATCTACCAGCACTTCTCCCTGATCCGGAAAAATCCGGTTACTGATAATATTGAGCATGGTGGATTTCCCTGCTCCATTTCGTCCTAGAAGCGCATATATTTTCCCATCCTCAAACTGTACACTGACATGATCCAGCGCCTTTGTGTCCTTATAGCCCTTTGACACTTCTTTGATCTCTATCCCTCTCATTTTGAAAATCCCCTTTCTATCATCGAAATGATCTCCACATCTGTAATCTCCAGCTTCTTCGCCTCCTCTACAAGACGACTTACAAAATTTTCATAAAACTGGTCTTTCCTCTTTTGTCTTAATTTCCTTACTGCACCTTCTGCCACAAACATTCCTACTCCTCTCTTCTTATACACGATCCCGGCATCTACCAGCAGGTTGATCCCCTTAAGCGCAGTTGCCGGGTTGATTTTATAAGTCACAGATAGCTCTGTTGTAGAAGGAATCTGACTCTCTTCCTGAAATACCCCTGTCAAGATTGCATCTTCCATCCCTTCTGCAATCTGCAAAAATACAGGCTTCTCATCATCAAAATTCAGCTTCATCTTTTCCTCCTCTCGTTATATTGTTAGTTACTCAAGTAATTAACTATATATGCATTATATCCACCACTCCTACTTTTGTCAATTACTTTGCTTCAAAAAGTTTTGTAAAAAACAAAAAACCTCGCAACGTTTTCTATACGTCGCAAGGCATCTTTCTCTATTCTTTCTGTTCTTTCTCTATGCTATATTTACACCTATGCTGGAATGTCTTTTTCTTTCCTAGACCATCATTGCGATCAGAGAAGGAATCAAACAGACAAGCGCACACAACAAATCTCCTAAAAACCGGCACACAATCCGTTCGTCATCATCCAATTCCCCAAATGGAATCACCTTCTCATCGACAAAGTCTACCATATCTTTTGTGATATGTTTCTTTTTTTCTCTTCTTTTTCCTCCAACAAATGATGGATCCGAACCCCATCCAGCCTAAGATATTGAATCCATGCCAACATAAGGAAAATACATCCTGCCACAAAAAGTGCATTCTCTGCAAGTGACCGATATCCCCCTTGATTCAAAAACTTGTCCCACAGAAGGCAGAGAACCATCGCTACAGCAAATTTTGCCACACACTGATATAACATTGGACGGATCATATATTTTTGAAATATCATACGGATTTTTTAATCATAGTTTTTCTTCCTTTACCTAAGTATTACTTCATTTTCTCTGTCCAGATTATACTTTTTCACAAAAAATAAGTCTTGTCAAGGTTTTCCCAACAAGTTCTCCCCTCAACAAGACATACTTTTATCATTTTTATCCAGCTTTTAGACAACAGCTTCGCTTTTGCCTCAGCCGTGATATTTTTCTTATTTTTCGATCTCTCTGCGATATCCTTCCAGTTCTTTCTGATTTCCATAGACAAAATGTCCCGGCAGAATTTCTTCCCAAACCGGCTGATCCACACTGTAATCATGAATCGACGGATCATAAACAATAAGCTCTTTATTCTTCTCACGCTCCGGATCCGGAATCGGAACTGCAGAAAGCAGCGCTTTTGTATATGGATGAAGCGGGTGCAGGAACAACTCTTCTGCTTCTGCAAGCTCCACAATACGTCCCTTATGAATTACCGCAATACGGTCTGAAATAAATCTTACAACAGACAGGTCATGTGCGATAAACAGGTACGTCAGTCCTTTTGTCTTCTTCAACTCATTCAGAAGGTTCAATACCTGTGCACGGATAGAAACATCCAGCGCAGAAATCGGTTCATCCGCCACAACAAACTCCGGTTCCATGATCAACGCACGCGCAATACCGATACGCTGTCTTTGTCCACCTGAGAATTCATGTGGGAATCGAGATGCAAATTCCGGTAAAAGACCAACTTCCCGAAGTGCATTCTGCACTTTATTATATCTGTCTTTCTCATCTTTGTAAAGGTGATGATTAATCAGACCTTCTGAGATAATATAATCAACTTTCGCACGTTCATTTAAGGATGCCTGAGGATCCTGGAAGATCATCTGACATTTTTTGATCACTTCAAGGTCGAGTTCTTTGGAAATCTTACCACTGATGCGACGCCCTTTAAACAAAATCTCTCCGGCAGATACCGGGTTGATTCTCGTAATCGCACGTCCGATCGTTGTCTTTCCTGATCCTGACTCCCCTACGAGCGCGAAGGTCTCTCCTTTATAAATATCAAAGTTCACATGGTCAACTGCAACGAACTTCTTCTTTCCGGTTCCGAAGGTAATCTGCAGATCTTTCAACTCAATCAGTTTTTCTTTTTCTTGCATAATTCTTACCCTCTTCCTTCCATACTCGCACGAAGACGTTTAATTGCCTCCGGCTGTTCAATCTTCGGTGCACGCGGATCTAAGTACCACGTTTTCGCCTTATGCGTTGGTGTGATCTCAAAGAATGGCGGCTCCTCCTCAAAGTCGATTGCAAGTGCCTTCTTGTTACGAGGTGCAAATGCATCCCCTTGAATCTTATTGAATAAGTTCGGTGGTGTACCCTTTCAAATCGTCGGCAACGGTTCCCCCTTTCACTCCTAGCTGTGGAAGGGAAGATAACATGCCCATGTGTACGGATGCCATGCATCATAGAAAATCTCATTGACTGTACCATACTCAACGATCTGTCCCGCATACATTACCGCAACACGGTCCGCTACATTTGCCACAACACCAAGATCGTGTGTAATATAAATAACTGTATCTTCAGTTCTTTCTGAAGATCTCTGATCAGATTCAGAATCTGTGCCTGGATTGTTACATCCAGCGCAGTCGTAGGTTCGTCACAGATCAGAATATCCGGATGACAGGCAGCTGCGATCGCAATGACAACACGCTGTCTCATACCACCGGAAAATTCATGTGGATACTGATTGTATCGCTTCTTCCGGAAATGGGATTCCTACTTTTTCAAGCATCTCCAGCGCCATTTTCTTTGCCTCAGCACCTTTGATTCCCTGATTCAATTCGATACTTTCCTGAATCTGTTTTCCTACTTTTTTCAATGGATTTAGAGAAGTCATCGGATCCTGCATTACCATAGAAATTTTCTTTCCACGGATCGTTCTCCAGTCCTTCTCTTTTTTATATTTCGCCAGATCTTTTCCATCATACATGATCGATCCGTGTGTAATACTTCCATTGGAGTCAAGCATTCCTAAGAAAGACTTTGTAAACACTGACTTTCCTGATCCTGACTCTCCTACAATTGCAAGTGTTTCTCCTTCATAAAGGTCTAAGGAACATCTGCGAATCGCCGTCAGTTTTCTGCCACGTAAGCTAAACTGGATTTCTACATCTTTCGCAGACAAGATTGGTTCTTTTGTCATAGCAGTCCTCCGTTCTATACGTGATTTCTCGGGTCAGCCGCATCAGAGAACGCATTTCCCACAAGGTAAAATGTAACTGTAATAAGAGATACAATTACGGCCGGGAAAATCAGCAGATACGGGTGTTCGAGGAAATAGTTACGGGCATTTCTAAGCAGAATACCCAGTGACGGTGTATCGATTCCAAGTCCAAGTCCTAAATAAGATAACGTAGACTCAAGTGCAATTGTCGACGGGATCGACAGTGCAAGTCTCAGAATAATGATACTGATCAAATATGGAAGAATGTTCTTTACGAGCACTCTCCAGATCGGAGTACCTAAGCATCGTGAAGCAAGATTGTATTCTCTGTCACGATACATCATAACAAGGTTACGCACATTTCTCGCCATGGTCAGCCATCCGAATCCAATCAGTGAAATACACATAATTGTAAAGGACTGCCCAACAAGAAGCGCAATCAATGTCATATAAATGATAACCGGTACGTTATTAATAATATTATAAACTTCTGTCAAAATACGATCGAGGCTTCTTATATATCCCCAAATACAGCCAATGATAACTCCGAGCACACACTCTCCAAGCGCAACGATCAGCGCCAACTTAATGGATGTCTGTGCTGCATACCATACCTGACACCAGTAATCACGTCCGAGGTTATCTGTTCCGAACCAATATTCACCATTCGGTGACTGAAATGCCATAGCCGAATTTGTTTTTAATGCAGCATAATCATATTTTCCAATATGCAGTGCGATGAAAGAGAAAATTACAAGTGCAAAAAAGACAATGGCCATCACAACTGCTGATTTTTTCTTCAGAAAATTCTGGAACACGGATTTCCAATAAGAATAGTCTGAATATCCGGTACGTTCCGCTTCTTCTGCAGAATATTCCACGAACCGAAATAAATCATCTTTTTTCTCATTTTCGCCCATTATCGCGTTCCTCCTTTTCCTGTAAGTTTAATTCTCGGATCAAGTAACATCATAAGAATATCTCCGAGGAATACACCCAGTGTACCAAGCACTGCGTAAAGGACTACAAGTGTCTGCACGACATTTACGTCATAGCGGACAATCGCATCCGTAAGAAGTGGTCCCATTCCCGGTACAGAGAAGAATCTTTCTACCAAAAGAGATCCACCTATCGTGTAGAGAAATGACGCCGGAACATATTGAGCCAGCGGTACAAATGCGTTCTTAAAGACATGTTTAATCATAATTCCCGCAGAAGAAGTACCCTTCACACGAGCCAGCTTAATGTAATCCTTATTCAGTTCATCTACCATATAACGTCTCGTCCAGAGTGCATAACTTGCGATAGATGCCAGTGACAGACATACGATCGGAAGTATACTTGTCTCTGACGGATTCCGTGTCGAATAAAGCGACGGAAGCCCGAGCACTTTCGAACCAAATGCCAACACAAGTGAGTATGACACAAGGCTTGGAACCGCATTTACAAAAATTGTGTATGCTGTTCCTACATGATCTAAGATCCGGTCTTTGTTTAATGTCTGGATAATACCGATAAGGATACCTACAAAAAGGGAAATCACAAGTGCAGTACATCCAAGTTTCATAGAAATTGTAAATTTATCGCCAATTACCGATACGACATCAACACCGTTCTGAATTCTTCTGGATTCGCCAAAATCGAATTTCAGAAGCTGCCCATAATAACGAACGAGTTGTTTCGGCATCGGATCTAACAGTCCTGCTGCCCTGTAACTGCTCTTCTTTCTGCTCTGGTGTAAACTTCATTAACTGATCTTCTGTAAAGAAATAGTCTGTCGGAAGCATTCTCATCAACAGAAAAAACGATCGTTACAACAATCAGGACTGTCACAACAGATTGTAACAGTCGCTTGATTGTATACTTAAACATTATTTATTAAATTCCTCTGCGAATTTCTCGTAATCTTCCGTAGTATAGGCGTCTACGGATGTCTCCCAGTTTTTATATTTTGCATTCTGCATACCATAGATTGCATGAGATACTGAGTAATCATTGATCTTTGATAACTGCCATGAAATCTCAAGGTTGTATGGGATTGTCATCGCATGTTTTAACATGTAAGCTTCTGCCTGTGCATATGCTTCATATCTTTCATCAAGATCTCCTGTAATTGCATTCGCTTTGTTTACAAGGTCTGTAAATTCTTTCCATGTAGCGATCAGTTCAGGATCTGTAGCATCGTTGATGTTTGTGTAGTTCATTGAATAGTAAGCTGTCTCTTCTCCGTATGTCTCCTGTCCGAGGAAGTTCTGCACATCACCGTAGTCAGCTCCCCATCCATTCATAACAACAGACTGAAGACTTGGATCGATAACTTCCTGAGTTAAGCTGGATACATATGTTCCGATGTTTAATTTTATATAATCATCCCCAAGACATTCTGCAAAGTTTTCCTGAAGAACTGTTGCAGAGTCAAGTGCTAACTGAGAACCAGCCGGGATATAGTAGTCCATCTCAACCGGGAATTTAACACCTTTTGCAGAGAGTTCTTCTATTGCCTGTTTCTTAAGCTCTTCTGCTTTTTCTTTGTCAAGTCTTCTCATCGTCTTGCCGTTAGACTCTGGAAGTTCGATTAATTCTTCTACTCTGTCAACGTACTCTGTACCATCTGAGAAGTATACAAGACCTTTCATTGTGTAAGCTGTATTCTCGCAGCTAAGTGGATTGATCATGTTTGCTCTCTCATAAGTTTTTGTCAGGTCAAGTCCGTAGTAGATAGACTGACGGAATGCTTCGTTTGCAATCGCTGTATTCCAGTTTGTATCATCAGATCCGTCTTCGTTCTTCTTTGCATAGTTGAATTTCATCTGGTAAGAGAATTTATTAGGAAGTTTCTCTGTCAGATAATCGTGATACTGGTTGTTCTCATCTTCGTAGATTGCTCTTAAGTTTGCTTCTGCAAGGTCGATTGTATCGATTTCTCCTGTATCATAGAGAGAGTATCCAACTGTTACGTCTTCGACCAGTTTGATTGTAACTGTATCGAAAAGTTTACAATCTTTGTCCCAGTAGCTTTCGTTCTTTGTCAGAGTCTTTGTGTTACCCTGGATGAACTCTGTTAAGATGTATGGTCCGTTGTACCATAATTTATCGATTCCTACAGATTTTACATTTTCTACACCAACTTCATCGATGAAGCCCTGAGAAATCGGGTACAGACATGCAGATACTGCTACTGTATCAAAATATGGTGTCTCTGCTATACAGTGGTAAACTACTGTATAATCATCTGGCGTTTCGATTCCTACCATCTCAAGGAATTTCGATTTGTCAAGCTTTAATGCCTCATCTGCTGAGAGTGATTTTGTATATTCACGGTATTCCTTTGCACCTTTGATCATTGAGATTGGCATAGATGTGTTGTTACCAGCATCGTTCTTGTGTGCATTCAGGATCCACTCAAGAGCTGTTACAAAGTCATCTGCAACCATGTCAGCCTTTTCATTTCCCTGCTGGTCTACCCATTTCACATCGTCTCTCATCTTAAATGTCCATGTAAGACCATTATCTTCTGTACCCCATTCTTTTGCGATACCTGCCACTAACTGTCCTTTTGGATTTGTCTCAAGGAAACCTTCGTTTGTGTTACAAAGTACGTTTAAGTCAGCTGCCATCTCCGTATTCAAAATAAATACGTTCTCCATCTCACGCTGTGGCACTTCATAAGTCACAAGATCTTTAATCTCTTCTGAAGCCCCTTTTTCGCCTTTGGATTCTTTCTTGCCACTTCCACATCCAACAGTTGTTACTGCGAGTGCAGCTACCAGTGCAAGTGCAAGCCATTTGCCTCGTTTTTTCATAACTTTCTCCTCCTTTTATAATTTATAGCAGTAAAGTTATTATAATTTTTCATCGCTACATTGTCAATAAATTTTTTCATTTTTTGCATGTTTACGCAAAATACTTTTCTCATCGTAATTCATCAGAATTTTCTATCTTTTTAGTATTTTTATATATTTTGTATTTCATCTACCCCTTTTTCCTTTTCTTTTGTCTATGCATCTACTGCCTATATTCTCGTATATATGATTTTCATATTCTTCATATAGTAGATTTTTTACGAAAATTCGCATGATCTTCACAAGTATTTTTCTAGCTTTTCTCCTTATAAATATTTATTCATTCTTATATTGTATCATTTTTCTACATTTCAAAAAATCATAGGATTTTTTCTGATGCCACA
>ENA-OQAB01000131-OQAB01000131.1-human-gut-metagenome-genome-assembly--contig:-NODE-131-length-42576-cov-4.110038_pt1 | contig 42576 bp, 37 predicted proteins | sample MGYA00242490_ERZ504517 | MGnify/ENA primary metagenome ERZ504517 (study PRJEB26092, sample SAMD00036298) | human gut metagenome | host: Homo sapiens | study: EMG produced TPA metagenomics assembly of...
TTTTCTGTCCGCCCGCAATGAATTTCGGCTTCATGTGATCCAGTTTATCCCGCAACTTTTTACCCATCGCCTTACGCAAAGCATCGGATTCGCCACGGGTGAAGTCCGCCAACAAACGGGACAGAAGCATGACCTGCTCCTGATAGACAGTAATACCGTATGTATCCTTCAAGTATTTCTCCATAATAGGAATATCATACTCGATAGGCTTGCGTCCCCACTTACGGTCGATGAAATCCGGGATATAGTCCATAGGACCCGGACGATAGAGGGCATTCATGGCAATCAAGTCCTCAAATGTACCGGGTTGCAACTCACGCAGATATTTCTGCATACCGGCAGATTCAAATTGGAATGTACCGATAGTCCGTCCGTCACAGTATAATTTATAGGTAGCGGGATCATTGATGGAAATCTTGTCGATATCCAATGCCAATCCCCGATGTAAACGTACATTCTCAACAGCTTCCTTAATGATTGAAAGAGTCTTCAATCCCAGGAAGTCCATTTTAATCAACCCCGTATCTTCAATGACCGAACCTTCGTACTGGGTAACGAGCATCTTTTCACCGGTCTCCTTGTCATCCGCCGTGCTGACAGGAACCCAGTCGGTGATATCGTCACGGCAGATAATCGTACCGCAAGCGTGTACACCTGTACCTCTCACATTACCTTCCAGCATTTTGGCATACTTCAACGTATCGCGTACCAACGGGTCGGGCGATGCCTCTGCCGCCTGCAATTCCGGTACGTAAGCGATAGCATTGGGAAGATTCAGTTTCTTATCAGGGATTTTGTCGGGAACCAGTTTGGCCAAACGGTCGGATTCCGACAAGGGTAATTTCTGTACACGGGCAACGTCCTTGATAGCCAATTTGGTTGCCATGGTACCATACGTGATGATATGCGCCACCTTCTCCTGTCCGTACTTTTCCGTTACCCAACGCAACACTTCACCACGTCCGTCATCATCGAAGTCCACATCAATATCAGGCAACGAGATACGGTCCGGATTAAGGAAACGCTCAAACAGCAAGTCGTACTGGATAGGGTCTATCTTGGTAATACCCAAACAATAAGCCACAGCCGAACCGGCAGCCGAGCCACGTCCCGGCCCCACCGAAACTCCCAGCTGCGTACGGGCGGCATTGATAAAGTCCTGTACAATCAGGAAGTAACCGGGGAAACCCATCGTCTTCATGATGTACAACTCAAACACCAAACGCTCTTTTACTTCATCCGACAACGGATCACCGTAAATCCGTTTGGCGCCGTCAAATGCCAGTTTGGCGAGATAGTCGGCTTCCAGCTTGATACGATAAAGCTTTTCGTAACCGCCCAAACGCTTTATTTTGGCTTTAGCGGCTTCCTCGTCCAAGACTACTTTCCCATTTTCGTCTTGCGTAAATTCATCGAACAAATCTTTTTCCGTATATTTCTGCCTGTATCCTTCTTCTGTTCCGAAATCCTCGGGAATGGCGAAAGTAGGCATGATAGGAGCATGGTCTATGGAGTAGTATTCCACCTTGTCCAAAATCTCCAACGTATTGGAAAGCGCTTCAGGAACATCGGCAAAAAGCTCGTTCATCTCCGCCTTGGTTTTCATCCACTCCTGCTTGGTATAAAGCATACGGCTCGGATCGTCCAAATCCTTGCCCGTACTCAAACAGATAAGGCGGTCGTGCGCCTCGGCATTCTCCTCGTCCACAAAGTGAACGTCATTGGAGCAGATTACTTTTATATTGTACTTCCTGGCATATTCCAGCAGTTTGGCATTGGCTTTTTGCTGTAAAGGATAAGCTTCGTGATTGGCACGGGGAACGGTCGCCTTATGGCGCTGCAATTCCAGGTAATAATCATCTCCGAAAAGATTCTTATACCAGCGGATGGCTTCTTCTGCCTCCTCTAATTGGTCATTGATAATCTTTTTAGGAACCTCTCCACCGATACAGGCGGAGCAGACAATCAGGCCTTCGTGATACTTCTCCAGCTCATTGCGATCGGTACGCGGACGCATATAGTATCCCATAGTCCATGCGCGGGACACCAATTTTATAAGATTGTGATAACCAGTTTCATTCTTCGCCAATACAATCAGGTGGTAACCGCTTTGGTCAGGCTTACCCTCTTTCTTATCCATTGTACGGCGGGCCACATACATTTCGCAACCGATGATAGGCTTGAACAGTTTATTTTCGGCTTCCGTTATCTTCGCTTTGCAAGCCGCTATCTCCGCTTCCTTATCCTCACATGCTATTTCACCGCTCTCTATACCGGCAATCCGCTTTTTCAAGTCTTTTATTTCCCCTTTCGGACCACCGTTCTTTTTATTAACATAGTTGGTGAATTCCTTGATACCGAACATATTGCCATGATCGGTAACGGCAATACCCTTCATACCGTCCTTCATCGCCTTGTCTACCAAACGGCTCACACTGGCCTGGCCGTCAAGGAGCGAATACTGGGTATGTACGTGCAAATGAACAAAATCCTGCATAAATCTATCCTTTCTATAAGTGAGCATAAAGGTACGACCTATGCGATATCTAACAAAAATATTCCTCAAAAAGTTATCAACATCTGCAATTCTATGACTAAATTCTTGTTAGATTTTCAAAATAAGCCTATTTTTGCAGATAATTTGCATCAGAAAAGAATAAAACAAGATACATGGGTCGACTTAAAAACTAAAGAAAATACGCATTCACCGCGAAGGCACACATACACTGGCCGGCAGTTTGCTGTTGATACTTGCCGTAAACGCCGGACTTTATTTCGGTTTGGAATGCAAGATTCCGTTCTATGTAGTGGCCGTCATCAGCCTTATAGTTTATGGAATCTTGGTAAACTTCTTCCGTTGCCCGATACGTTTGTTCGGTCAGGAAGAGACTGAAAAGATTGTGGTCGCTCCCGCTGACGGGAAGATTGTGGTAGTGGAGGAAGTTGAAGAGACCGAATATTTCCATGACCGCCGTATCATGGTTTCCATATTTATGAGTCTGGTCAATGTACATGCCAACTGGTACCCGGTAGACGGAACCGTGAAGTCGGTGTCTCACCAGAACGGTAAGTTCATGAAGGCCTGGCTGCCTAAAGCAAGTACCGACAACGAGCGTTCCACCGTAGTAATCGAAACTCCCGAAGGCGTGGAAATCATGGCACGTCAGATTGCGGGCGCTATGGCACGCCGTATCGTAACCTATGCCGAACCGGGCGAAGAATGTTATATTGACGAACATATGGGTTTCATCAAGTTCGGTTCCCGCGTGGATGTATTTCTCCCGCTGGGTACGGAAGTGCTTGTTAAACTCGGACAACTGACTACCGGTAATCAAACCGTGATAGCAAAACTTAAATAACAATGGCAAATCGCATCACCCGTTCTATACCAAACACCTTAACCTGTCTGAACTTATTCTCCGGGTGTATCGCTTGTGTCATGGCTTTCGAGGCCAACTACAATCTGGCGCTTGTATTCATTATCCTCAGTGCCGTATTCGATTTCTTCGACGGTATGATGGCACGTTTACTGAACGCGCATTCCCCCATCGGAAAGGATTTGGATTCCTTGGCGGATGATGTAAGTTTCGGTGTAGCACCCTCATTGGTAGTATTTTCCCTATTCAAAGAAATGTACTATCCGGCATCCATGGAGTTCATCGCTCCTTACATGCCGTATGCCGCATTCCTTATTTCCGTATTCTCGGCGCTGCGTTTAGCGAAATTCAATAACGACACCCGCCAGACCAGTTCCTTTATCGGTGTGCCGGTTCCTGCCAACGCCCTTTTCTGGGCATCGTTAGTGGCGGGCATACATCCTATCCTTATCTCCGGGAACTTCAATCCTTTTTATCTGTTAGTATTGGTCTGCCTGTTCTCATGGCTGCTGGTATCGGAAATACCGATGTTCTCATTGAAGTTCAAGAATCTTTCATGGAAAGACAATAAAGTAAGTTTCATTTTCCTGATTGTCTGCATTCCACTCCTTATTTTTTTAAAAGTCAGCGGCTTTGCAGCGGTGATTGTATGGTACATCTTACTGTCACTCCTAACAGGAAAACGTAAATAAACATTTTCTTGGCACGGTTGTTGTACTATCGTTCGCTGAAAACGAACACATAAAAAGACATTAGCCCATGTTTACATTTTTTAGGATTCTTATTTATCATTATAATTGCTATCCTGCTTATCGGGCTTAGCATTATAGGCACTGTCATCCGAAGCGTCTTCGGATTAGGCGGCCGCCGTTCATCGAGCACTTACCGGAATGACAACGGAAATTACCAATCCGGAAGGGGATATTCTTTTAATGACAGACAGCAATCAGGCCCTTCTCCCAATGAAGAGCCGGACACCAGAACTAAAGAAGCCCCCACGCACAACAGACACAAAAAACTATTCTCCCAAGATGAAGGAGAGTACGTAGACTTTGAGGAAATCAAAGAAGAATAACAATAAAACACACCATGAAAACACTACTTGCCTTTATTCTTTTCGCGTTATCATCCCTGACGTATGTTAATGCAACGGATAACAAAACAATCCGCATCTCTACAAAAGACACAGACTTAATACTCCAGGTAGGGGAAAACGGTCGGCTGTACCAAACCTATTTGGGTGAAAAGCTATTGCATGAGCAAGACTTGCAGCATTTCCAATGGAATATACATGCCGGCTCGGATGGCAGCGTAAGCAAACGGGGTTGGGAAGTGTACGGCGGTTCGGGCAACGAAGATTTTTTTGAACCGGCCATTAGTATCACGCACCACGACGGTAATCCATCCACCATATTATATTATGTTTCTTCATCCGACAAGGCCGTTGAAGGTGGTACGGAAACAACAATTCTGTTACGCGATGACCAGTATCCGGTAGAAGTTACCCTACATTACATAGCCTATCCCAAAGAGAACATTATCAAGACATGGAGTGAAATCAGACATCAGGAGAAGAAACCCGTTACCCTATCCTCCTATGCCTCTACCATGCTTTACTTCAACAACTCCGGTTACTATCTCACCGAGTTCAGCAGCGACTGGGCCAAAGAAGCGCAGATGAGCAGCCAGCAACTACAATTCGGCAAGAAAGTCATCGATACGAAACTCGGCAGCCGCGCCGCCATGCATACACACCCCTTTTTTGAAATAGGATTAGACCAACCCGTCAACGAACACCAAGGCACCGTGCTCATGGGGACATTAGGCTGGACCGGAAATTTCCGCTTCACCTTTGAGGTAGACAACGTAGGCAATCTTCGTGTAATCCCCGCCATCAATCCCTACGCCTCAACTTACGAATTAAAAGCGAATGAAGTGTTCACCATGCCCGAATTCATATTCACATTAAGCAATAGCGGTACCGGACAAGGCAGCCGCAATTTCCACGAATGGGCGCGTAACTACGGCATAAAAGACGGTAACGGTTCCCGTCTGACACTATTGAACAACTGGGAAAATACGGCGTTCAACTTTAACGAGGAGAAGCTTGCCGCACTGATGAAAGAAGCCAAACACTTGGGAGTAGACATGTTCCTGCTGGATGACGGTTGGTTCGGCAACAAATATCCCCGTCAAAACGACCGTGCCGGTCTGGGCGATTGGGAAGTGACCCGTGACAAACTGCCCGGCGGCATACCGGCTTTAGTCCGGTCGGCAAAAGACGCCGGTGTAAAATTCGGTATCTGGATAGAGCCGGAAATGGTAAATCCTAAGAGCGAGTTGTTTGAAAAGCACCCGGAATGGGTAATCAAGCTACCCAACCGCGAAACCTATTATTACCGTCACCAATTGGTCTTGGACCTTAGCAATCCGAAAGTACAAGACTACGTTTACAACGTTGTCGCCGATATATTAAAAGAGAATCCGGAAACAGCTTTCTTTAAATGGGACTGCAACAGCCCTATCACCAATATATACTCGCCCTATCTCAAAGAGAAACAAGGACAGTTATATATTGACCACGTACGCGGCATCTACAATGTTATGAAGCGCGTCAAAGCGAACTATCCCGATGTGCCGATGATGCTTTGCTCCGGCGGTGGCGCCCGTTGCGACTATGAAGCGCTGAAATACTTCACCGAATTCTGGTGCAGTGACAATACTGATCCGATAGAACGTATCTACATCCAATGGGGGTTCTCTCAGTTCTTCCCCGCCAAAGCAATGTGCGCGCACGTCACCGGCTGGAACAAATCCACTTCCGTCAAGTTCCGTACCGATGTGGCCTCCATGTGCAAACTCGGCTTTGACCTCGGACTGAAAGAGCTTAGTGCTGACGAGCTGGCCTATTGCCAAACGGCGGTAACCAACTGGAAACGCCTGCAAGCCGCAATCATGGACGGAGTTCAGTACCGATTGGTCTCTCCGTACCAAAGTAATCACATGGCTGTAAATTACGTGAGCCGGGATACCGACAAGGCCGTTCTTTTTGCCTACGACATTTATCCCCGCTTCCAAGAGAAGCTGATGCCCGTCAGACTACAAGGCCTGAACCCAAACAAACTATATAAAGTAGAAGAGATAAATCTGATGCCTTCCGTAAAATCCGCTTTAAAAGCCAATGGAAAGATATATTCGGGAGATTATCTCATGAAAGTCGGTTTGGATGTATTCGGAACGGCAATTACGCAGAGTCACGTTATTGAACTGACCGCGCAATAATCATCCCGTAAGAATCAAAAAAAAATCCATCCCCGTACGGAAATCAGGAACTAATCCGTCTCGACGGATGATTTTTTTTTGTCCCGCGGGACGAATCCATCCGTTCCGCAAGACGATTTCATTCGTGTTCCGTACTATCTGGGCAGTCTGCTGTAACGGTATTATTCAGAAAAGCATTACCTGCGTTTCGCAGCGAAAAAGTCTTTCATCAACGCGGCACATTCGTCCGCCAGTACGCCTTTCACTACCGAGGTTTTAGGATGCAAAGCCTGTGGCGCATAACGCTGGTATCCCCGTTTTTCGTCTTCCGCGCCAAACACCAGCCGTCCCGTCTGCGCCCATGCAATGGCTCCGGCACACATGACGCAAGGCTCAACGGTGACATAAAGAGTACATTCATTCAGATATTTACCGCCAAGCGTAGCGGCGGCGGCAGTAATCGCCTGCATTTCGGCATGCGCGGTGACATCGGTCAGAGTCTCAGTCAGATTATGGGCACGGGCAATAATGCGGTCTTTGCAAACAACGACAGCCCCAACGGGCACTTCTCCCCGCTCACCCGCCTTTTGCGCTTCAAGAAGCGCCTGCTTCATATAATCCGTATCCGTCATTTTCTTCCTGCCAGTTGTTTATCTTCTTCTACATCATGCACGACACCCTGCTCCGCTGCTTTCTCATCTTCGCATATCATGCTCGCCGAACAGCGTAGGATAATCTTCCTCCATATTCTTGTGGATAAACATGAGAATGGTTTCCCTGAGCCAGCGTGATTTATTCGTTATCTTGTACTTCTCCAGATAACGGTCTACAATCCGCAGCTCTTCCTCGCTCATCAGGCATACCATGCGCTGCTCGCGTTTAGGCTCTTCGGGTGTGCTTTCGCACACGTTTTCGTCTCTCTTTCTCATATTTCTTTGCAAAATTAGTTTTCACTTCTGTAAAAAGTCAAAGCAGAAAAAAGCGTATTTTTTAGTACTGAAATGAAAGAAAATTCGTACTATAGGCATACATAATGCTCTGGGAAAAGCAGGAGAAGATGCGGCAGCAGCCTATCTGGAGCGTAACGGATACGAGATACGCGACCGGAACTGGCGGAAAAACCATCTGGAACTGGATATCGTCGCGACCAAAGACAATGAGCTGATTATCGTCGAAGTGAAAACCCGAAGCAATACAGAGTATGTCGAGCCGCAAGATGCCGTCAATTGGCAGAAAGTACGCCGTATTGTCATAGCCGCCGATGCTTACATAAAACATTTTTGCATAGATATGCCCGTACGTTTTGACATTATTACGGCAGTAGGCGATATAGGAGCTTTCAAAACGGAACATATCAAGGAAGCGTTTTATCCGCCTATGTTTTAAGAACTCTAATACCTGAAATACAATGGATATAGAAACCGCCCGCGAATATTGCCTCAGCAAAAAAGGCTGCGACCGAAGACACTCCTTTCGGTGAGGATTTCCTCGTTATCCGAGTTATGGGGAAGATGTTTTTATGTATAAACCTCAATACCCCCGACCGCATCACCATGAAATGCGACCCGGAATACGCGCTGGAATTGCGTGACCGCTATAACGCCATCGAAGGCGCCTGGCACTTCAATAAAAAGTACTGGAACCAAGTGTTCCTGGACAGTGACGCAGATGACAAGCTGATAAGACATCTGATAGACCACTCTTACGAAGAAGTAATAAAGAAATTCACTAAAAAAACGCGCAATGAGTATGAAGCCCTGCCCTGAAACATTCCCTTATCCGCTGATAGCGTTGGACGAGACAGACTCAACCAACCGATACATCAGCCAGTTGTGTAATGAGCTGCAAGAATCCGTTGCCGAGCTGACCACGGTTACAGCCGAGTTTCAAAGCGCCGGCAAAGGCCAGCGTGGCAACACCTGGGAAGCGGACAAAGGTAAGAATCTGCTTTTCAGTTTTGTCCTCTATCCTACTTTTCTGGAAGCACGCCGCCAGTTTATCCTGTCGCAAATCGTTTCCCTCTCCATTAAGGAAGAGCTGGACAGATGGTCGGACGAGATTACGATAAAGTGGCCGAATGATATTTACTGGAGAGATAAGAAAATATGCGGTATACTGATAGAGAATGACCTCTCCGGACACTTCATCGGACGCAGCATCTCCGGCATCGGAATCAATATCAATCAGGATGAATTTCACAGCGATGCTCCCAACCCGGTATCCCTGAAGCAGATTACCGGTCAGGAGCACGACCGCTATGAGATTCTATCGCATATCCTGAAACGGGTGCAAATCTACTACAACGGTTTGCAAACGGAAGACGGCAGTACTTATACCGCCGAAATAGCCGCCCGCTATGCCCGCTCCTTATTCCGCCGCAGAGGCTTTCACCCTTATGAAGATGCCGACGGCAGGTTTTCCGCCCGCCTGCTGCGCGTGGAGCAAGACGGACGTTTTGTTCTGGAAGACGAGAACGGCAAGGAACGGGAGTATTTATTCAAAGAGGTGCAATACATCGTCTGATTAAACAAATTGGCAAACATTATCTTTGTAAAACACGTTTTGTATGGAATTAATATATAAACTCATGAAGATACAAGTCTTAATCGTAGCCGTCATATCAAGTTTCATTTTATATGGTTGCGAAGATAATGAAGCCGACTATTTGGAACTCTCCGAATCGTCATTCGGCAATGTCAGTGGCGACGGGGCTACACTGACTGTCAATATCACAAGCGACGTAGAGTGGCAAGTGTCCAAAAACTGCGCAATGGTGCAGCATCACTCCCGGCAAAGGCTCCGGAAATCAGACGCTGACCCTGCAAATAGAAGCCAACCCCGACAGTAAAGAAAGGAAAGTTACAGTAACAGTCGCGTCGCCGTCCATCCAGGTGAGCAGAAAGATAGAAATCACTCAAGCGGCAGGATATACCCCCATAGAACAGTATCACTATAAACTGCCTGTGGTTTTTCATGTTCTCTATCACGACAAGTCCGACCCTGAACAGTACGTCAGACAAAGTCGCTTATCCGAGATATTGAACACAGTAAACCGGCTGTATAAAAACAGCACGCAAAGTGTAGACATGAACCTGACCTTTACACTCGCCACCGTTAATCCTGACGGAGAAGCGATGAAACAGCCGGGAGTGGAATACATTGCATGGCCGGAGAACTATCCGATAGATTGCGATGTCTTTATGAACGATGATATAAGCGAAGCAACTGGAAAAGGCTATGTAAGATATTTATGGGATCCCAACAGATATATCAATATAATGGTCTACAACTTCGCCAATGACCCCAACAGCAATACGACAACATTGGGGATATCACATCTGCCTTTCACCGTGAAAGGAGCCAATAGCCTGGCAGGTCTCAGTGAAATCAATGCATCCCATTTAGAATTGGAGAACTTATCCTTTCCCTATTGCGTATCCATCAACAGCCTGTTCATTAATGAAGAAAGTACGGGAAACACATACAATACGGCGGACATTACCGTTACATTGGCGCATGAATTGGGGCATTACTTAGGATTGCACCATGTATTCTCCGAAACGGAAAACGAAAACAGTTGTGAAGATACCGACTATTGCGCAGATACCCCCACCTATAACAAAAAAGCATACGATATGGATTGCGCATACATCGAGGTGAATGATCCGGATAACTTCACATTCGCCAATTTGGTGAACCGCGAGAATTGCCTGACAGGCGAATCCTTTGTCTCATACAACATCATGGATTATGCAATCAGCTATTCCGACCGTTTTACTCCCGAACAGCGGGCGCGTATTCGTCATGTCTTGCTATACAGTCCTCTGATACCGGGCCCAAAAGCCGGTCAGGAAGCAGGCACGCGCTCTGCGCCAAGCGGACTCATGAAGTTACCAATCCGTACCGCCAAATAGGGATTGCGATAAAAAGAAAAAAGGAGATGAACAATCATTTGTTCATCTCCTTTTCCAATATCTTTATCCGTTCCAATGTTTTTCCCGCTTCCGTAGAAGGAAACAGCTGAAGAACTTTCTGCAGATAGTTCTTAGCCTTATCATACCCGTTAGCGAACACATCCGATAACCCGTTACGGTAACTGGCATATTGCATCCGTGTGGGAGAAACAATTTTCTTATAGTTATCTTCCAGCGTCTTCTTCTTTCGCTCGGCCTGCAGGTAGTAATAATTACCTAAAAAGATATTTGCCTGAAGATTATCTGCATCCAAAGCCAACACCGTCTCATAGAGTTTCAAGGCATCTTTCGCCTCGCCACGCATCATCTGCATCTCCGCACAGGCTACAAGGCCGGGAACATCTTCCGGATAATACTGCAACCATTCCTTATAAAAAAGGTATGCTTTGTCATAATTCCGCTTATCCTTGTAATAAGCAGCCAGTTCGCGTACCAGACGAGGAGCCACCGCACTGTTCTTCTCAATGCGGGTCCAATAAAACATCTCCGTCTGCTCCGCTCCCATGCCTGCGGCCTGACGGAACAAACTCACGGCATAATCATCCTTACCGGCTGATAAGGCATCGGACACTTTCTGCAACAACACATCTGCCGATTGTGCCAAAAGTGACATCGGGCACAGCAAGAGCCCAAAGAAAAGTAAAGTTAAGGTTTTCATTTTTTAAGTCTATATAGTTTAACAGCCCGAAATCGCTCATAGAGAGTCACCTACAAATTTACAAACTTCCCCGCCAATCATCAATAGATAAAAGTAGAAATATAGTTAATCTTTCCCACTATTTTTGCTTTTCTGCGTACCTTTGCCCCCCGTTAAACAAAATATCGCGAATGAAGCCCATAGACAGACAGATATTACAGATAGCCTTACCTTCCATCGTATCGAATATCACCGTGCCTTTGCTCGGACTAATCGATGTGGCTATCGTGGGGCATCTGGGTGCTCCCGCCTATATCGGCGCCATTGCGGTAGGCGGTATGCTGTTCAATATCATTTATTGGATATTCGGCTTTCTGCGTATGGGAACCAGCGGCATGACATCACAGGCTTATGGTAAACGGGATTTCCCCGAAATTGTTCGGCTGCTGATACGTTCCGTAGGTATAGGGCTGGCTGTGGCTCTTTGCCTTATCCTGCTGCAAGTGCCTATCAGGCAAGCGGCCTTCCTCATTATCCACCCCACGGAAGAAGTCAGGGAAATGGCGACGCTCTATTTCCACATCTGCATATGGGGCGCTCCTGCCATGTTAGGATTATACGGGCTCTCCGGATGGTATATCGGCATGCAGAACTCGCGCATTCCCATGTACATAGCCATTACACAGAACATCGTGAACATCATCGCCAGCCTCAGCCTTGTCTATTTCTTCAATATGAAGGTAGAAGGCGTAGCCTTGGGGACGCTGATCGCCCAATACGCGGGCTTCTTCATGGGACTCATACTGTGGATGAACCGTTACGGTAAACTGAAAAAGCACATCGTTTGGAAAGGGGTATTGCAAAAAGAAGCAATGGTACGCTTTTTCCAAGTGAACCGCGACATATTCCTACGTACGCTCTGCCTTGTAGCCGTCACGTTATTCTTCACCTCGGCAGGCGCTTCGCAAGGTGAAATTATACTGGCGGTAAATACATTGCTGATGCAGCTCTCACCCTTTTCTCTTACGTAATGGACGGCTTCGCCTATGCGGGAGAGGCACTGAGCGGACGATACATAGGCGCCCGCAACCGGGAAGCATTTACAAACACCGCCCGGCACCTGTTTATGTGGGGCGGCTGGATGGCCATACTCTTTACATTGGTTTACGCGTTGGGTGGGAAGCTTTTCTGGGGACTGCTGACCGATGACCGAAACGTGATAACCGCCGCCGATACCTATTTCTATTGGGCGCTTGCCATACCCGTTGCCGGAATCGCCGCCTTTATTTGGGACGGTATCTTTATCGGCGCTACCGCCACCCGCGGAATGCTCGCATCTATGGCAGCGGCGGCCGTCTGCTTCTTTGCCGCATTTTACGGGTTCCGCCCGGCTTTAGGCAACCATGCCTTATGGCTTGCTTTTCTTATCTACCTCTCCATACGGGGAGCTATGCAGACCTTGCTCAGCCGAAAGATTATCGAAGAAAGCTTCAGCTAAAGCCGTTGCGCATACCTGCAAAGAAATTACTTCTCCTCCAACAGCAGGAAACTGTCCAGCCTGCCAAAGAGCATCCTCGCCCAATGATTAGACAATGCATAAAACCACATCATAGGAATGAAACAGAAGAAGAAACGCTTGGCGGAGTAAGCCAGAACATTCTGGATGGAGTCCCATTTATAATCAATCTGATAAAGAACCATCACATAAAAAGCCAGAGAGATGACAACCATCGCCAGCAAAGCCAGATTATCTTTCCTCTTGAGTAAGAACCAGCCGTTTGCGAGCAATGATAGGGAGAACGCCATAACAGTCCAGCCGAAGAACTGCGTATCTTTATAATAGGCTTTCATAAACGCCCAAATAATACCGGCTTTCTCCGCATCCCAATAAGGACGGAATATGACGATGTTTTCGGCATAAAAGCCGCTCACCCACGAAAAGACCGCCCACAAAAGCGCGGGAAACAGCGCAGCGGCAACAGGCAGCAAATCTTTCCAATGCCTGTTCCTGAGCACATCCGCAAAAACAACCGCCAAGGCCGCACCGATAAAGACTATCCCTTCCGAACGCGTCCATATATTTACGGCAAGCAGCAAGGAACCGAGGTACAAATCTTTCCGTTCCCTGCACTTCAGCCATAAAGCAATATAAATAATGCCCGACGAAGCAGTGGCGGCATGAATGACATTAGTGGCCGACAACGACGAAAACGCAATCATCTCCGGAGTAATCAGCACGAAGAAAGTGGCGACAGCCGCACCCGTAGGCCCTGTCACGCGCTGCATGCTGCCGTAGAAAGCTATCAACAGGGATAAATACATCAATGCCGGAACAAGCTTGGACGTTTCCGCTCCCAAAAGATAGACAAAAGCATAACTCAACTGAACCATCGGAGCATACGTCATGTAACTGCCCGCATCGTGGATGTGCGGCATATAGCTCTGCTGAAAGATGCTCAAGTTCCTGAAAGTATGTTCCTGTGCCATGACATAACCAATGGTATCAAATCCCGCCAGACTATCCCTGTCGAACGTAGGGAAATACATGCACTTGGTAAAGTTCATATACTCGAAGTACGCAATAAGCACGATAAAGAAGCACCAGACAAGGTTGCAGTTCGAAGTATCGATACGGACAGCCTTCTTATAATACATTATCACCCCGTCCCTGCGCTTGTACAGAAACGACAGTAACAGAAGCAGTATCAACACTCCCCCAAGCATAACGCTGGCAGTTATCAGTTTTATTTTAAGCAGGTTGATGATGAGCATCATCATTGTTTGCAGTCCGATTCCCACCGGAAAGGCAAGACCTATCTTTTCGCTCCACGTAAACTTCACGGAGATGCAGTTGACGGCAAGAAAGCCTATTGCAATAACGAGAATTATTCCTAATACAAGCATAAGCTACTGTTTTTTCGGTTGGACAACCGGTAATACGGCGTGTTGAATCTCCGGATCAACTTGATAAGGAAGCCTGTCTTTACCTTCTCCGTTCACTATGGCTACGTGGGTTATCCTATCCGCATACTTGCTTTCTTCCAATTCACTTTCCAATATGAGCAGGCGGGGGTACAGGAAACGGGTCGCGTAAAGCTTATTGCCGATTTCCCGCTTAAACGGACTACCTTTCTTCAGGAAAGCCTCCTGAGAGGGATAAAGAATGACCGCATTCTCCGGCGTGGCCTGCTTTATGAAAAGAAGATAATCGTAGTCAACTCCCAGCTTCATCTTCATTTTCTCTTCAAAAGTAAGCTCGGGATGTTTCTTTATCGTCGCCATATTCTCTTTCAGCAGGCTGCTGTATACCCAATGATAAGCCGGCTGTTTCGTCAATGTATATTTAACGAGGAGCAAAGCAAGAACCATGAACAGCACATTCCTTGCAAGCCACACGGCGTACACGGCAAAAGTTTTCCTTTGCTTCTCCTGTTTCCCTTCCTTAGTCGTTTTCTCAGATTGCATACCCGGTATTTACTTTTCGTTAAACCTATATTTCAGCAATATGCCGATAGCTTCCACTCCATCATGCCATTTTATCTTTTTCCCCTCTTGCCTGGAGCGCGGATAATAGCGTATCGGAACTTCCTTTATCTTATATCCCCTTCTGAGAACCTTGGCCGTCACCTCCGGGCAGAACCCGAACCTGTCGCAGACAAGCGGTATGGACTTCAGCAAGGAAGCGTCAAACATCTTGTAACAAGTAGGCTCGTCCGTTATCTTCCGGGAGAAAAGCAGGCTTGTGACAAAAGACACCAGCCGCCCGCCCCAATAAAAGGTACGATATATCGGCTTATTGTCACCGCCCAACAGCCTGGAGCCATATACAACCCTATATTCTCCCGACAGAATAGGCTCCAGCAAAACCCGGTAGTCGTCCGGGTCATATTCCAAATCGGCATCTTGTATGATTATGACGTCACCGGTGGAGCGCGCTATTCCCTGACGCACCGCATATCCCTTCCCCCGGTTTGCCGGCAGCCTGAGATACCGAATGCAGGCATCCGCATACTGCGCTTGGGCTTTCTCCACCTCCCGTTCCGTATCGTCGGCGGAGCAATCGTCAATCACCCATATCTCTTTTTCCACAGCGGCAGGAAGCTCCGCGCCTATAACCTTTTCCAAAACCCTGAAGATGGTTCCGGCCTCATTATAAGCAGGTATTATTACGGAGAGTTTCTTTACTGATTTCTTCATCTTTATCGATTAGGATATTATCCCTTCAGGCCGCGTCCCCAAAGAGCCCATAAGGTAATCGTCCGCAAAGTAATGAAATTTTGATTAGAAAGTCACGATAAGCGCCATTAATATTTATTCGCAAATAAATGCGAGCAAAAACAAATCGTTCGTGTTATCTTTGCTCGAAAAAGAACAAGATGCCCGATACCGTACCCAATCCCGAAAATACGCTGCACATCAAGAACATGGTCTGCAACCGTTGCATCATGGTGGTGAGAAACCAGCTTGAGCAATTGGGACTCCACCCCCTTTCGGTGGAACTGGGCATCGCCGTCCTGCCCGACACCGTTACAGACGAGGTATATCAGAGCGTAAAAGCCTCGCTTGAGCCTTTCGGATTCGAACTGATTGACGATAAGAAGTCCCAGACAACAGAGCGGATAAAAGACGCCATCATCGAATTAGTGCATTACAACGACAACGATTTGAAGGTCAACCTGTCCGATTATCTGGCAGCCAAACTGCATCGGGAGTACAGCGCGCTAAGCAAACTGTTCTCGGAAGTCACCGATACCACTATCGAGAAGTATCTCATCGCGCAGAAGATAGAGCGCGCCAAAGAACTGCTGGTATACGGAGAACTATCCCTGAACGAAATAGCCGACAAGCTGAACTATTCGAGCGCAGCCTACCTCAGCTCCCAATTCAAGAGCGTCACCGGGTTGACACCCAGTTATTTCAAGAAGATAAAAGCAAACAAGCGCAAACCGCTTGACGAGGTATAGGCGTAATCTTGTAAATCATATCCCGAATTTTACAATTCCCAAGCAACTTCCCTGCCGTATCTTTGTTCCATATAAAAGTTTGGAACGTGAGATAAATAAGTTCCCAACCCGTGGTACCGGAAATACCAACCGTTGGTACCGGCAGTTTCAAGCGTTGGTACTGAAGATTCCAACCGTTGGTATCAGGCGTACCAACCGTTGGTATTTCCGGTTTCAGCCGTTGGTACTGAAAGTTCCACACCAAGAGCTAACAATTTAGATACAACATTATGGCAAACAAAAGCATTGTTCAAGAAACTTTCCCCGTGTTGGGAATGAGTTGCGCCTCATGCTCGGCAAGAGTGGAGAAGACGTTAAACCATCAGTCCGGCGTCCAAAAAGCGACCGTAAACTACGCTTCGGCAATGGCGACCGTGGAATATGACACCCGGGATTGCTCTCCCGAAGCCCTGCAACAGGCAGTGCAGAATGCCGGATACGACTTGCTGATAAAACAGGATGAGGATACGCCGGATGAGTTGGAGCAGGCACACGACAAAAAATATCGAGCGCTGAAATTCCGTACCACATGGGCCATCGTCTTGTCCGTACCCATTATGGTTATCGGCATGTTCTTTATGGACATGCCGTACGCCAATCTCATTATGTGGCTGCTCTCCACCCCCGTCGTATTCTGGTTGGGAAGAAGTTTCTTTACCAGCGCATGGAAGCAACTGAAACATGGCACGGCCAATATGGATACGTTGGTAGCCAACAGTACCGGGATTGCTTACCTTTTCAGCCTGTTCAACATGCTGTTCCCCGGGTTTTGGCTGGAAAGGGGTATTCATCCGCACGTCTACTTCGAAGCGGCGAGTGTCATCATCGCCTTTATCCTGCTGGGACGGCTGCTGGAAGAAAAGGCAAAAGGAAACACTTCCTCCGCCATCAAGAAACTTATGGGACTGCAACCCAAGACGGTAACCGTCATTGACGGTTCCTCGTCGGAGAAGATTGTCCCGATTGGACAGATTCGTCCGGGAGACATTATTTTAGTGAAACCGGGAGAGCGGATCGCCGTAGACGGCACCGTCACGGAAGGCAGCTCTTATGTGGACGAAAGCATGTTGAGCGGTGAGCCGGTGGCGGTAGCCAAACAAAAGGACGCAAAAGTCTTTGCCGGCACTATCAATCAGAAAGGAAGTTTCCGGTTCAGCGCGGAGAAAGTAGGGACAGATACGCTGTTGGCAAAAATCATCCACATGGTGCAGGACGCGCAAGGCAGTAAAGCCCCCGTCCAGCAATTGGTAGATAAGATTGCGGGTATCTTCGTACCGGTTATTATCGGCATTGCCGTGCTCTCCTTCATCGCATGGATGTTGCTGGACGGACAGAGCGGATTCACACACGGACTGCTGGCATTGGTTACGGTACTTATCATCGCCTGCCCATGCGCCCTGGGACTTGCCACACCTACCGCCATCATGGTAGGCATCGGCAAAGGCGCAGAACGGGGCATTCTGATAAAAGACGCCGAAAGTCTGGAAACCGCCAAGAAGATTGATACGGTGGTACTGGACAAAACCGGAACCGTAACCGAAGGGAAGCCGGTAGTCGGCGATTTGATTTGGGAAACGCAGACGGCGGAGACCGGAAACATCTTTTACAGCCTGGAAAAGTTATCGGAACATCCGCTTGCCGAAGCGGTAGTCCGCCACTTACAAGATGCCCGAAGCGTAAGCATCGATAATTTTGAAAGTATCACCGGCAGGGGCGTAAAAGGCGAGTCGAACGGAAAAGCCTATTATGCCGGCAACCGGAAACTGCTGGAAGAGAACCGGATTGCCGTCAGCCAGTCGCTAAGCGACGAAGCCGCCCGTCTGACAGCGGACGCGCAGACCGTTATCTGGTTTGCCGACAGCGAAAACGCGCTTGCCATAGCCGGGATTACAGACCAAATCAAACCGACCTCCATACAGGCCGTCAGCGAATTGCAAGCCGCCGGCATCGAAGTCTGCATGCTGACGGGCGACAACGAAGCCACCGCACGGGAGATTGCACGCAAAGCGGGTATTCTTCATTATAAAGCAGGAGTATTGCCGCAGGATAAGGCCGCCTTTATCAGTGACCTGCAGAAAAACGGCAGAAAAGTAGCAATGGTAGGCGACGGCATCAACGACAGTGCAGCCCTGGCGCAAGCGGATTTAAGCATCGCCATGGGCGGCGGCAGCGACATCGCCATGGATGTAGCCAAGATGACCATCATCTCTTCCGACCTCACAAAGATACCGGAAGCGTTGAAGCTCTCCAGACTGACCGTGCGCACCATTCGTCAGAACCTGTTTTGGGCGTTCATTTATAATATAATAGGTGTACCCGTCGCAGCCGGCGTACTCTACCCCGTCAACGGCTTCCTGCTGAATCCCATGATAGCCGGCGCGGCCATGGCGTTCAGCAGCGTCAGCGTGGTAACCAACAGCTTGCGGCTGAAAAGGAAAAAGATAGAGAGTGCCGAAAGCCCTGCCATCGACCCGACAGGACAACCGGGCAATAAAGTAGAACCATCAACAGAAAAAATCATGAGAAAAGAATTTAAAGTGGAAGGCATGATGTGCAACCATTGCCGCATGCATGTGGAAAAAGCATTGAACAGCATGGAAGGCGTACACGCCACCGTAACCCTCAATCCGCCGGTGGCTACCGTGGAATTCCCGGAAGGCGAAAAGACACTCGACGAGCTGCAAGCCGCAGTAACCGCAAAAGCCGGTGACTATACGCTGAAAGAATAACTGAAAATTGTTTATAGCGATTGGCATTATTTTCCTATCTTTGCCGCTAAGCGAAATAAATTAATAAACTATGGCAACATACAAAAGAATCTTATTGAAACTCAGCGGCGAGAGCCTGATGGGAGAAAAGCAATACGGTATCGACGAGAAACGTCTGGCCGAATATGCAGCGCAGATTAAGGAAATCCATGAATTGGGCATACAAATCGGTATCGTTATCGGCGGCGGCAACATCTTCCGCGGGCTGAGCGGCGCCAACAAAGGTTTCGACCGTGTAAAAGGCGACCAAATGGGTATGCTGGCAACCGTTATCAACAGTCTTGCGCTAAGCTCGGCACTGGTAGCGGCAGGCGTAAAAGCCCGTGTGCTGACAGCCGTCCGCATGGAGCCTATCGGTGAATTCTACAACAAATGGAAAGCTATCGAGTGCATGGAAGCGGGCGAAGTGGTTATCATGTCTGCCGGAACGGGTAATCCGTTCTTCACGACAGACACCGGTTCCAGCCTCCGCGGTATCGAAATAGAAGCGGACGTCATGTTGAAAGGGACACGCGTCGACGGCATCTACACCGCCGACCCGGAAAAAGACCCTACGGCAACGAAGTTCCACGATATCACTTACGACGAAGTGCTGAAACGCGGCCTGAAAGTCATGGACCTTACGGCTACCTGCATGTGTAAGGAAAACAACCTGCCCATCATCGTCTTCGATATGGACACCGTAGGCAATCTGAAAAAAGTAATGCAAGGCGAAGAAATAGGAACGCTGGTACATAACTGATATCCATCCGCACCCATCCGCCGGTTTACATGACAGATACGGATTCAGATTTACACAGGTTATCCGAATAAAATAATCTGTGTAAATCTGTGTAATCTGTCGTGAAACAATTATATTTGCAAAGTTTCAAATTAAAAGCTACTTCAAACAATAGAAATATGAAAGACGTAAAAGACATCTTAGACGAAGCACAAGAGAAAATGGATATGGCTGTAATGTACCTGGAAGAATCATTAGCCCATATCCGTGCCGGAAAAGCCGACGTTCGTTTGCTGGACGGAATCCGTGTCGATTCTTACGGAAGCATGGTGCCCATCAACAACGTAGCAGCCGTAACCACCCCGGATGCCCGCAGTATCGCTATCAAGCCGTGGGACAAGAGCATGTTCCGTGTCATTGAGAAAGCAATCATCGACTCCGACCTCGGCATCATGCCCGAAAACAACGGCGAAATCATCCGCATCGGCATTCCTCCGTTGACAGAAGAACGCCGTAAACAACTTGCCAAACAGTGTAAGAACGAAAGCGAAACCGCCAAAGTAAGTGTACGTAACGCACGCCGCGACGCTATCGACGCCTTTAAGAAATCTGTGAAAGAAGGATTGGCGGAAGACGCCCAAAAAGGCGGCGAGGAAAAGCTGCAAAAGATTCACGACAAGTATATCAAGCAGATTGACGATATGCTGGCGGCGAAGGACAAAGAGATTATGACAGTATAAATATAGTTGAAAGTTGAAAGTTGAGAGTTGAGAGTTACCGTGCGGCATGACCGTTCCAACGACTCCCGGCACTCAACTTTCAGCTTTCGGCTCTCAACTTTCAACTATTTTGAGGGGACTGGTAATTAAAAATACAGGGAGTTGGTATCTGGTAAAGACCGACGAAGGAACATACGTTGAATGTAAAATCAAAGGTAACTTCCGTCTGAAAGGTATCCGTAGCACCAATCCGGTGGCGGTAGGCGACTACGTGCAAATCATATTGAACCAGGAAGGCACGGCTTTCATCAATGAAATCGAAGACCGGAAGAATTACATCATCCGACGTTCGTCCAACTTGTCCAAACAATCTCATATCCTTGCCGCCAACCTCGACCAGTGCATGCTGGTGGTAACAGTGAATTATCCGGAAACCTCCACTACATTCATCGACCGCTTTTTGGCATCAGCCGAGGCATACCGAGTACCCGTCAATATCATATTCAATAAGACAGACGCTTACGATGAAGACGAGCTTCGCTATCTGGACGGGCTTATCAATCTTTACACCACTATCAGGTTACCCTTGTTTTCAAGGTGTCCGCCAAAACCGGTGAAGGCGTCGACACCATAAAAGAAGAGCCTTAAAGGGAGAATAACTCTCTTCTCCGGACATTCCGGAGTAGGCAAATCCACCCTTATCAATGCTATCCTGCCTGAACTGGATATCAAGACCGGCGCTATCTCCACCTACCACAACAAAGGTATGCACACCACCACTTTCTCCGAAATGTTTCCCGTGCCGGGTGACGGCTACATCATCGACACACCGGGCATCAAAGGTTTTGGAACATTCGACATGGAAGAAGAAGAAATAGGACATTACTTTCCGGAAATATTCAAAGTTTCCGCCGGCTGCCGCTATAACAACTGTACCCACCGCCATGAACCGGGTTGTGCCGTACGCGAAGCGGTAGAGCAACATTACATCAGCGAATCCCGCTATGCCTCTTACCTGAACATGCTGGAAGATAAGGAAGAAGGTAAATACAGGGCAGCCTATTAAGAAAGCGGTAAAGTGGCAGTCTTGCCCCTACCGCTCTACCGCTTTATTGCCTTATCACTTTTATTAACTTTTCTTGTTTTAAACTTTTTCGTACCTTTTCCGTCCAAATCTATGGCTAAATATACTACTAATACTACGACATGAATAAAAAAGTAAAATGGGGCATCATCCTATTCATTGGTGCCGGACTGATAGGCGGAGGTATTTATTCTCAACTTCCCAAGACAAACGAGGAATTGGCGGCTGCCGATAAAGTAATGACCGGTAAGCGTGGAGGCAAAAAGATTCTGAACGTAAACGCCAAAATAATAAAACCGCAACTGCTAAAAGACGAAATACAAATCAGCGGCAGTTTGCTGCCCGATGAAGAAGTAGACCTTTCATTCGAGACATCCGGAAAGATTATCGAAATCAACTTTGAAGAAGGCAGTTTCGTGAAGAAAGGGCAATTGCTCGCTAAAGTGAACGATCGTCCTCTTCAGGCGCAATTGCAAAGGCTGGTATCGCAGTTGAAGCTGGCGGAAGACCGCGTATTCCGTCAAAATGCCTTGCTGGAAAGAGATGCGGTCAGTAAGGAAGCGTACGAACAGGTAAAGACCGAACTGGCGACCTTGAATGCCGACATCGACCTGATAGAGTCCAATATTGCACAAACAGAGCTTCGCGCTCCCTTTGACGGAGTTATCGGCCTGCGGCAGGTCAGCGTAGGAACATACGCTTCTCCCTCTACCATTGTAGCCAAACTCACCAAGCTCTCCCCCTTGAAAGTAGAGTTCGCAGTACCCGAACGATATGCCAATGACGTAAAAATCGGCGCAGGGCTGGACTTTACGCTCGAAGGAAAGCTAAACGCTTTCCATGCCACTGTTTACGCACGCGAATCAAAGATAGACCCCACGACCCATACACTGACCATCCGTGCGCTCTATCCCAACGCCAACAGCGCCGTACTGCCGGGACGCTACGCCAGTATCAAACTGAATAAGGACGAAATACAGAATGCGCTTGCCGTACCCTCCGAAGCCATCGTACCGGAAATGGGTAAGGATAAGATTTTCCTCTATAAGTCAGGAAAAGCACAGCCGACAGAGATTACCACCGGTATCCGGACGGAAGCCGAAGTGCAAGTATTGCAAGGTCTGAACGTAGGCGATACAATCATTACTTCAGGAACCCTGCAACTCCGCACAGGATTACCCGTGACATTAGACAACATTAACTAAGTATAAAGTATCAAGGATAAAATATGAGCTATGGCAGGTTTATGCCGGAAGCAGTAATTCATAATTCGTACCTTATACTTCATATTCATACCTTATACTTCTTATCATGAATATATCTGAATTAAGCATACGGAGACCGGTACTCTCCACCGTATTGACACTGATTATCCTGCTTTTCGGTTTCATCGGGTACAACTACCTCGGTGTCCGCGAGTATCCGTCAGTGGATAATCCTATTATCTCCGTATCCTGTTCCTATCCCGGAGCAAACGCCGACGTTATCGAAAATCAGATTACAGAACCGCTGGAACAGAATATCAACGGTATTCCGGGGATCCGTTCCCTCTCCAGCGTCAGCCAGCAGGGTTCATCACGTATTACGGTAGAGTTCGAGCTTTCCGTCGACTTGGAAACGGCCGCCAATGACGTACGTGACAAAGTTTCGCGCGCCCAGCGTTATTTACCCCGCGACTGCGACCCGCCAACCGTATCCAAAGCCGACGCGGATGCTACTCCTATCCTCATGGTGGCTTTGCAAAGCGACAAGCGTTCGTTGCTGGAACTTAGCGAGATAGCAGACCTCACGGTCAAAGAACAGTTACAAACCATTTCCGATGTAAGCAGCGTAAGCATTTGGGGAGAGAAACGTTATTCCATGCGTTTGTGGCTCGACCCCATTAAGATGTCCGGTTACGGTATCACTCCTATCGACGTAAAGAATGCGGTAGACAATGAGAATGTGGAACTTCCTTCGGGCAGTATCGAAGGAAATACCATCGAACTGACGATTCGCACGCTCGGCCTGATGCATACGGCAGAGGAATTCAATAACCTCATCCTGAAAGAAGACGGCAACCGTATCGTCCGGTTCAGCGACATAGGCCGCGCCGAACATTGGCCCGGCAGACATCAAAAGTTATATGAAGATGAACGGTGTGCCTATGGTGGGTATCGTAGTGATTCCGCAACCAGGCGCCAATCATATCCAGATTGCCGACGCCGTGTACGAACGTATGGAGAAGATGCAGAAAGACCTGCCGGAAGATGTGCATTACTCGTACGGTTTCGATAACACCAAATTCATCCGCGCCTCCATCAATGAAGTAAAGCAAACGGTGTACGAGGCGTTCATCCTCGTAATCATCATCATCTTCCTGTTCCTGCGCGACTGGCGTGTGACCCTCGTTCCCTGTATCGTAATTCCCGTCTCATTGATCGGAGCTTTCTTTGTGATGTACCTGGCAGGATTTTCCATCAACGTACTCTCCATGCTGGCCATTGTGCTTGCCGTGGGACTTGTGGTGGACGATGCCATTGTAATGACGGAGAATATCTATGTCCGTATTGAAAAGGGAATGCCCCCGAAAGAGGCAGGTATCGAAGGAGCCAAAGAAATCTTCTTTGCCGTAATCTCCACTACCATTACGCTGGTAGCGGTGTTTTTCCCTATCGTATTTATGGACGGTACGACAGGACGTCTGTTCCGTGAATTCAGTATCGTAGTATCCGGTTCGGTTATCATCTCCTCTTTTGCCGCGTTGACTTTTACACCGATGTTGGCTACCAAACTGTTGATAAAAAGAGAAAAGCAAAGCTGGTTCTATCGTAAAACCGAACCTTTCTTCGAAGGGATGAACAACGTTTACAGCCGCTCTTTGGCCGCTTTCCTGCGGAAACGCTGGATTGCACTGCCGTTCACGGCGTTAACCATTATCATTATCGGTTTTCTTTGGAACTATATCCCCGCGGAAATGTCACCGCTGGAAGACCGTTCGCAAATCAGCATCAATACGCGTGGTGCCGAAGGCGTCACCTACGAATATATCCGTGACTACACAGAAGATATCAACCAGCTGGTCGATTCTATCGTGCCCGATGCGGAAGCGGTGACCGCCCGTGTATCCAGCGGTAGCGGTAACGTGCGCATTACTTTGAAAGACATGCAGGACCGTGACTATACGCAAATGGAAGTAGCGGAAAAGCTATCGAAAGCGGTACAGAAAAAAACGATGGCCCGTTCTTTCGTGCAGCAGTCTTCCTCGTTCGGCGGACGACGCGGCGGCATGCCCGTACAGTACGTACTGCAAGCTACCAACATTGAGAAATTGCAAGAGGTACTTCCCAAGTTCATGGCGAAAGTATACGAGAATCCGGTGTTCCAAATGGCGGATGTGGACTTGAAGTTCAGTAAACCGGAAGCCCGTATCAACATCAATCGTGACAAAGCAAGTATCATGGGAGTCAGCACCCGTAACATTGCCCAAACACTGCAATACGGTTTAAGCGGCCAGCGCATGGGTTACTTCTATATGAACGGCAAGCAATACGAGATATTGGGAGAAATCAACCGTCAACAGCGTAACAAGCCTGCCGACCTGAAAGGCATTTATATCCGTAGCGACAAGGGGGATATGGTACAGCTCGACAACCTTATAGAACTGACAAACGGCATCGCTCCGCCTAAGTTGTATCGCTACAACCGTTTCGTATCCGCCACTATCTCCGCCGGACTTGCCGACGGCAAGACTATCGGACAAGGTTTGGACGAAATGGACAAGATAGCTAAAGAAACATTGGACGACACTTTCCGTACCGCCCTCACCGGTGACTCAAAGGAGTACCGTGAAAGCTCTTCCAGTCTGATGTTCGCTTTCATTCTGGCAATCCTGCTTATCTACCTGATTCTGGCCGCCCAGTTCGAGAGCTTCAAAGACCCGCTGATTATCATGCTGACGGTGCCCCTTGCCATTGCCGGCGCACTGGTATTCATGTATTTCGGAGACATCACAATGAATATATTCAGCCAAATCGGTATCATCATGCTGATTGGTCTGGTGGCAAAGAACGGTATCCTTATCGTAGAGTTCGCCAATCAGAAGCAGGAAACCGGCGAGGACAAGATGCAAGCCATCAAAGATGCCGCTCTGCAACGCCTACGCCCCATCTTGATGACAAGCGCCTCTACCGTACTGGGACTGATACCGTTGGCATTCGCCACAGGTGAAGGATGTAACCAACGTATCGCCATGGGTACGGCCGTAGTAGGCGGTATGCTTGTGTCCACACTGCTCACGATGTATATCGTCCCCCGCTATTTTATAGTTATGTATCTACCAACCGAAGTAAACTAAAGAACGAATGAAACGTACGATTTTATCTTTCTTAATCATTCTGTGCGCCACGCTTGCCGTTCAGGCACAGCCCGCGCCTATCTATACTCTGAAGTCTTGTCTGGAACAGGGGCTGTTGAACAACTATTCCCTGCGTATCACCCGTAACGAACAGCAAGTAAGCAAGAACAACGCCACCCTTGCCAATGCCGGCTACCTGCCTACCCTGGACTTATCTGCCGGTTATAAAGGTACTTTGGATAATACCGAAACAAAGCTGCGCGCCACCGGTGAAACAACCAAAGAGAACGGTGTGTTCGACCAGACCGTCGATGCCGGCATTAACCTGAGCTGGACTATCTTCGACGGCTTCAATATCACCGCCAACTACCAGAAACTGAAAGAGCTGGAACGACAAGGCGAAACCAATACCCGTATCGCCATCGAAGATTTGATAGCCAATATTGCAGCCGAATATTACAATTATGTACAGCACACAATCCGCCTGAAGAACTTCCGCTATGCCGTATCGCTCTCCAAAGAACGTCTGCGTATCGTAGAGGAGCGTTATCATATCGGAAACTTCTCCCGCCTGGACTACCAGCAAGCTAAAGTAGACTTCAATGCCGACAGTGCGCAATACATGAAACAACAGGAGTTATTGCATACCTCACGCATCCAGCTGAACGAATTAATGGCACACGAAGATGTAGACCGCCCTTTCATCGTTGAAGACAGCCTCATCAATGTCAGCGCCAAACTGAATTTCGAGGAACTTTGGAACGCCACTCTCCAAGCCAATGCATCTTTACTGAAAGCTGAACAGAACAATACTTTGGCACGACTGGATTATAAAAAAGCCAGTTCCCGCGACTACCCGTACGTAAAGATGAATGGCGGCTACGGCTATACCCTCAACAAATATGATATTTCCGCCAATAGCCGTCGTAGCAACCTCGGACTGAACGTAGGCGTCACCGTAGGCTTCAATCTCTTTGACGGCAACCGTCGCCGCGAACTCCGGAATGCACGTATCGCAGTGCAAAACGCCCGTCTGGAACGGGAACAGCTGGAACAAGCCTTGCGCGCCGACTTGAGTAACCTGTGGCAAGCCTATCAGAACAACCTCCAAATGCTGAACCTGGAACGTCAGAATCTTGTTGCAGCCAAAGAAAACCATGAGATTGCCATGGAACGATATATGCTCGGTAACCTCTCCGGTATTGAAATGCGTGAAGCGCAAAAGAGCCTGCTGGATGCCGAAGAACGTATCTTATCGGCGGAATATGACACCAAACTATGCGAAATATCCTTGCTGCAAATCAGTGGAAGAGTGAAACAATATTTAGAGTAAATACATAAATCACAATATTTACTCTCTTAAAAACAAATATTACTATTCTCTCTTTAGAGTTTTCCCTACTTTTGTTCGCAAAGAAACTCAAAACTTCAATAGTATGAAACGAACATTTCTCTTCTGCGCATTGCTCGCCCTTCTCACCGGAGCCAATGCGCAGGAAACAACCGACTACAAGGAAAAACATCCCTACAAGGATTGGGTGAAGATAGCTCCCAAACTGGATGACGCTTTCTTCACCACTCCCGAAGCCATTCGCATTGCCGACAATGTACTGCTCTACCAACAAACGACCGGCGGCTGGCCCAAGAACATCTATATGCCCGCCGAACTGACGGCCGATGAGTATAAGAAAGCCCTCGCCGCGAAAGATAACGTCAACCAGAGTACCATCGACAATAATGCCACGAGTACGGAAATCCGTTACCTTTCCCGGGTTTATCTGGCCACCGATATAGAGAAATACAAAGAGGCCGCTTTAGAAGGTATACGTTACATACTGAAAGCGCAATACCCCAACGGCGGTTGGCCTCAATTCTGGCCGCGTCCCAAAGGCTATTATACCCACATCACCTACAACGACAACGCAATGGTAAACGTCATGAACCTGCTACGTGATGTTTACAACAAGAAAGCCCCGTACACCTATGTACCGGATACTCTTTGCCAACGCGCCCGTGCCGCATTCGACAAAGGTGTGGAGTGTATCCTTAATACTCAGGTGAAGCAAAACGGTAAACTGACAGTGTGGTGCGCCCAGCATGACGAACACACCCTCAACCCCCGCCAAGGCCCGTGCCTACGAACTTCCCTCACTCAGCGGGGCCGAATCGGACAACATCGTCCTACTGTTGATGTCCATCCCCGATCCGTCACCCGAAATCATCGCTTCCGTGGAAGCAGCCATCGCATGGTTCAAGGCAACAAGATAACAGGTATCATGCGTGAGAATTTCACTAATAGCGAAGGCAAAAAAGACTACCGGATGATTCCATGCCCGCAGGACGATTATCCTTGTCCCGTACTTTGGGCGCGTTTCTACACTCTCGAAGACAACCGTCCTTTCTTCTGCGACCGAGACGGCGTGAAGAAGTACGATATCTCCGAGATAGGCTATGAACGCCGTAATGGATACAGCTGGTACAACAATGCCGGACTGAAAGTGCTGAAAAAGTACGAGCAGTGGAAAAAGCGGATAGGTAATTAAGCATACCTATCCCAACACCCATTTCGTCTTCTTCCCGAAACAGCGATAAGCCATCGCTACCAGAAACCAGGATACACAGAATGCCACCACTGCCGCACAAGGTATCTGCAAAGGAATGGGAATATGGATAGCGCGCATCAGTACCACACTCGGTCCGGTAAAGAAATAATGTATCATATACACACCGAAACCGCAAAGAGTCAGATTGGCCAGCGCTCGTCTGACTCTTTCCGATTTAATATTTGCCCGTTTACACAGTACGAATACGGGAACAGTCATCATGACTACATTCAGCGAGCAATATGTAAAGTACAATTCCAGCATTTCATCCGTGAAGTCCGGTAACGAAGTCATGTGACGGAACCCCAGGAAGGTCACCGCATACCCCGCTACAAACATCGGTATACCGATAAACACCAGTTGTCTTCCGCTCCAATCATGGTTACGCAAATAATGCCCCAGCAACAGGTAACCGTTGAAACCGGCAAAATAATACAACATTCCGAACGCATTCCACGAGCAACCGCCCCAAAGATATTCCGATACGTACTCATTATAATAAGGTAGTAATAAAGTCACTCCCCACGCCGCAAGAAACCAGAGTTTGGCACGTTCCGACGCCTTTTCCACCCATGCCGAGAATATCGGCAAATATAAGTAAAGGCCGATCAGCAAGTATATGTACCACATATGTACGGCAAGCAGCGAGAAATTAAGAGGTATTTGAGCGATATATCCCATGCTCACTGCAAAAGATTGGCGCATGACATCCTCGCCCGAGTAAGGGAAGAAATCAAGAATGACTTCCGGGTTCAGCCCTAACAGTCCCGTTATCCAAGGAAAGAAATTATATATCAGCGACCAGATAATAAACGGGAAGAATACGCGGGGAATACGTTTCTTATAAAATACGGATGCTTCTCCACGTACCGGCAACAGCAACGCGCCGGTAATCATTACGAATAGCGGTACGCAGGGGCGAAGCACCGCGCCATAGGCGGCTCCCCAAAACTTAATGCTTTCGATGTCGGGCGACGTACCCGGAAAGAAATTGAAAGGGTCTGCGCTGTGGCAGCAAACTACGGTAAACATAGCTACCAATCGGGCTACATCGAGCCATACAATGTGTTGTCCTGCTTTGGATTGTGTAAGTGTTTGTTCCATGTTATCAGATATTTGTGTTTGAAAGCGTAAAGATAGAAAATGTACCAAAATACAGCAGCCTTTTTCCATATATATTTTTGACAGGAAACTCATCAAACACAAACAGAGCCGCTGAAGTTTCCCTCGGCGGCTCTGTCTTTATTTAATCTTGCGGCACTTATTTACTGCAATTCCAAGGTTTCAGTTGTTTAAAGAAGTCATTACCCTTATCATCCACCAGGATAAATGCGGGGAAATCTTCCACTTCAATCTTCCAGATAGCCTCCATACCGAGTTCGGGATATTCCACACACTCGATACTCTTGATATTATTCTGTGCCAAGATGGCGGCAGGGCCGCCGATAGAACCGAGATAGAAGCCGCCATACTTCTTGCAGGCATCCGTAACCTGCTGGCTACGATTACCTTTGGCAAGCATAATCATACTTCCGCCGTGGCTTTGGAAAAGGTCCACATACGGGTCCATACGTCCGGCAGTTGTCGGACCCATTGAACCGCACGCCATTCCCTGCGGAGTTTTGGCAGGACCGGCATAGTAGATAGGATGGTCTTTGATGTATTGCGGCAAATCTTCACCGCGATCCAAACGTTCTTTCAACTTGGCATGAGCGATGTCACGACCTACGATGATAGTACCGTTCAGAGACAGACGGGTAGAAACCGGATACTTGGTCAGCTCCTTCAGGATATTTTCCATCGGTTGGTTCAAATCGATCTTCACTACATCACCCTCACCGGCTTTACGGAGTTCGGCAGGAATCAGCTCACCCGGATTACTGTCGAGTTTTTCAATCCAAATACCCTCTTTGTGATTTTACATTTGATGTTACGGTCGGCAGAACAGGACACGCCCAGACCTACCGGACAGGAAGCACCGTGACGCGGTAAACGAATGATACGTACATCATGAGCCAGATATTTACCGCCGAACTGTGCGCCAAGACCAATCTTGTGAGCTTCCGCCAATACCTGTTTCTCCAATTCCACATCACGGAAAGCACGACCGAACTCATTGCCGGTGGTAGGCAGGTTATCGTAGAAGTGAGTGGAAGCCAACTTCACCGTCAGCAAGTTCTTCTCGGCAGAAGTACCACCGATAACGAATGCAATGTGATAGGGCGGACAAGCAGCCGTACCCAATGTCTTTATCTTTTCGATAAGGAACGGAACCAGCGTTTCAGGATTCAGGATAGCTTTCGTTTCTTGATAGAGATATGTTTTATTGGCAGAACCGCCACCCTTAGTAACGCAAAGAAACTCATACTCCATGCCTTCAGTAGCTTCAATATCAATCTGCGCCGGAAGATTGCACTTCGTGTTCACTTCGTCGTACATATTGAGAGGGGCGTTCTGAGAATAACGCAGATTCTCTTCCGTATATGTTTTATAGACACCGAGCGAGAGGGCTTCTTCATCACAATAGCCCGTCCACACTTGTTGTCCTTTTTCACCGTGGATGATAGCCGTACCCGTATCCTGACAGAAGGGCAGCACACCTTTAGAGGCAACTTCGGCATTACGCAGGAAAGTCAAAGCCACATACTTATCGTTGTCACTTGCTTCGGGGTCACTCAAAATCTTAGCAACTTGTTCGTTGTGCGAACGACGCAACATAAACGAAACGTCACGGAAAGCCGCATTAGCCATTGCGGTCAGACCCTCTTTTTCAATCTTCAGGATGGGTTTTCCTTCAAACTCGCTTACGGACACGTAGTCTTTTGTAAGCAGATAATACTCAGTTGTATCCTTACCCTTCTCGAACATGGGCTGATACTTGAACGGAGGTGTTGTTGCCATAATTACTTGTTCATTTAATATTTAAAAGTGATTCGTGACACAAAGGTAACAACTATTATTGAAATATTTCTTTAATTAGGGTGAAAAACTTATAGGCACAACTATCTTGCCATTACTTAACGTACGTGTCGCATGCGCCCTATCAATTCATCGCCCAACGCCGTCTTTACTTCGATATGTTTCAACACGGCAGTTACAAACGGATTACTTTCAAAATCACCGCGCACTTGCTCAAAGTCAAGTTCTTTTTCAAGACGTGAGCCATCGGCTCCGAACCCGGTCATAGAAGCCAAAGAAAATTCTTTCTTGGCATCTTCATAGACCATACGGTCTAGACCGACAACAGACTCTTTCCACTTTTCTACGATGTGTATAATGTCTTCCGCCGTAATATTTTCGGGATTGATACCGTAAAATTCTTCCAGTTTGTCGTACGCCCATGTCCACTCGTAAGTGTAGTAGTTCTGATGCATCCGTTCAAATTCCGCATTGATGTATTTCAATCGGTTGACCACCCCGGACTCAATACCGTCTATTAATGCGTCAATTTCGCTTTTAGGAGCTATCAATCCGGAAATATCCACCCACTCCCCGCTACCAATAGAGGTATCGGGCTTAAGGCGGGTGCGTATCTCTTCATTACTTCGGAAATTGATACCTTCCAAACGCTTGATTACGGAATTACCAAGGAATTTGTGAATAGCGATTTCATAAAAGCGAATACCTTTTACCAGTGCTGAATTGCGAATCTTGGCACTATGGAAAGAATAGATATCGGATAATTCACCCGAAGCATAACGCAGGTTCTTCAATGTCTCCCGCCCCTTGAACATCTTTTGTACAGTATACGGACTCAAAAGGTTGTAGTTAATGAAGTCCAGCTTATTGGTATCGGTACGCTGGTCACGCTTAGGCCATTTCTGGGCATCACGGATAGTACCTACACTGCGCAGATTGACACCCGGAACAAGATAGGTCGTATTGTTCTGCTCTATCAGATAAGAGAACGGCAAGTTGGAAGTATCGGAATGGTTGACGTGACGACCCATAACGAGAGAGAAAGCCCCCACCCTTGCAGGCCACAGAATATAAGAATCGGAAGTGGTCTTAGCGCCGCGTTCCAACGTTCCCTGGTGAATAGGGCCGAGCTTGTACATGTGATTACTCTGATTGGAACCGGAACCGGCATTCATAAAGGAGAACATACCGGCTATAAGCAAAGTGGATTTGTGATGCGTCACCGTATAAGGTCCGGCAAAGATGGCACATGCCTCACCGTTTTCTCCCTGACAGTTACTGAAGAACAAGGAATCCGAAGCAGAATAGTTATGCCCCAGTTTGCAAGCCTGTCCTACAAAACAACGGGTAAGCATAGCACCGTCGTCCACACGCGAACCGGATGATATAATAAAGTTATCGCAAATAACGCCGTGACCGATATGTACAGGAGCTACTTCATTACTGTTGACGCTTCCGTTGTACAGACGGCACGTACCGCAAATGTGGCAATAGTCACCGATACGCACATTCTTGATAGAACCGGTGTTGAGTATCATGACATGATTACCGATAGAACCGACAGTAGAAGCGTGCTTATTGGAATAGAAATCTGTTATTTCCTTCATCCGCGCAATCAGCTCCGGACGATGGCGGTAAAGCGCCATGATATAAGCTTGATGAGCGGAAAGTTTATCACTGATAAGAACCTCACGGCCACCCGTTTCGTTCAGAACGGATACCTCTACACCATTACCAAATTTAGATAACCCGTCTACAAGAATGATATCCACATTCTCAATGAAAGTATCATGTCCGATTTCATAATTGGCAATATAGTTCTGAATATTCTCAATGCAGCAGTTATCGCCCACCGTTACATTGTGAAGCGTTACATGCCGCAAACCGGAATGTTTCTTTATTCCACCCGGCAAGGTAAATTCCGAATGGAATACCCCCAAACGCACCTCGCCCGAGAAGCGGGTATGATGCACAAATTCCGTTGAAAACTCTTCAGCAACGGTTACCTTCCCCCAATCATCCGCCAGACACGACTGGCTCTTTAACCGGAGCACTTCGTCTTCGGTCAAGTTTCTGTAAGTCATAACACCTAAATTAAGAATGAAGAATTAAGAATGAAGAATCCGGCTGCGCCGTGTCGTGCAGACATCATTCCGCACGGTAGTTCTTCACTCTTCATTCTTAACTCTTCATTAAATTAAACCTCCTCTTCTTCGTAGGTCTGATAAAGAAAATCGTTATAGGGGTACTTTTGCACGTGCAGTTCTTTTACACGCTGATAAACCACACTCTTCAATTCCTCTACATTGACTCGTTCACGGGCAGAGATAAAGAGACAGTTGTCTTCCATCTTTGCCATCCATGTCTTCATCAGTTCTTCGAGCGTTAAGTTTTCTTTGGTTCTGGGGGTAAGGTCGTCTTCCGCTTTCGCCACATAGGTGTAAGCGTCTATCTTATTAAATACAAGTATCATGGGTTTACCGGATGCACCGATGTCCGCCAATGTCTTGTTTACCACTTCTATCTGCTCTTCAAAGTCGGGATGTGAAATATCTACGATGTGCAGCAACAAATCGGCTTCGCGCACTTCATCCAAAGTAGATTTAAAAGAATCTACCAAGTCGGTCGGCAACTTACGGATAAAACCAACCGTATCTGACAAAAGGAACGGCAGGTTCTCGATGATAACTTTACGTACCGTAGTATCCAACGTAGCAAAGAGCTTATTCTCCGCAAATACTTCGCTCTTGGAAAGCAACGTCATCAAAGTAGATTTGCCTACATTGGTATATCCTACCAATGCAACACGAATAAGACGACCGCGATTCTTACGCTGGGTTGCCTTTTGCTTATCAATCTCCGCCAAACGTTCTTTCAGTAATGACATGCGGTTTAAGATGATACGACGGTCCATCTCCAACTGTGTTTCACCCGGACCGCGCAAACCTACGGAACCTTTACCGCCACCAGCACCTGAACCACCTCCCTGACGTTCCAAGTGAGTCCACAAACGTTGCAGACGGGGAAGCATGTATTTATACTGCGCCAGTTCAACCTGAGTTTTCGCATTGGCAGTCTGTGCACGCATGGCAAAAATGTCGAGAATGAGTGAGGTACGGTCTAATATCTTTATTTTCAACTCAGCCTCAATATTACGTATCTGCTTTGCCGAGAGCTCATCATCGAAAATCACCATACCGATTTCACGTTCGGCTTCTTCTTCGTTACGGATATATTCTTTTATTTCTTCCAGCTTACCCTTTCCGACATATGTCACAGAGTTTGCCTGGTCTAACTTCTGAGTAAATCGTTTCACCACTTCCGCCCCGGCTGTCTCAGCCAAGAATGCCAGTTCATCGAGGTATTCGTTCGTCTTGCGCTCATCCTGAGTTTTCGTGATAAGACCTACCAATACTGCGGATTTCGACCTGTGCTTCAGGAAATTACAAATTCTTTCATTCTATTTTATACCTTATTATATATGTATACCTTTATTATATGTGGCGGCAAATATACAAAAAAAAGAGGACAATGTTGCGTTGTCCTCCTTTTCGTATTCTCTAGTTTCAAAATTACTCATCTTCAGCAAAGCCTGTACGACGGAAACCCGCGATTTTATAGGTATCGTCTCCCTGCACATTTACAAAGAAAACAATACTATCCGCCGGCATTCCGCTCGGAGTAGTGGCCTCGCCTTCCAAAACCTTACCGTCTGTAATGCTCAGTGTTATCTTGGGCGCTCCCCAATTAGCTTCATTGACAGCAATAGACGTTTCTGCCATTTCAAACGTACGACCTGCATAGTTAGTAGTAACTTTCAATGCAGTATTCAGCAGATAGCCTTCTTTCAACCACATCTCGGTAGGAACATTAGCGGCAGTATTATAGGTGTTCAATTCCACCGTACCGCCCAATACATCTTCCCATTCTCCTTGAGCATTTTTCTGCTCCCATGTTACATACCATGTTCCTGCCATCTTTTCTACGGCAGTACCGCCCGCTTCTACATCCGTTTCTTCGCAACCTGTCAGCGAGAAGGAAAGAACGGCAAACAATAACATCAAATATTTTTTCATATACGTATTCCTTTTATATTTATTCTACTGGTTTATCCAACACTATATTAAATAACATTCCCTGATATTCAATAGACCATTTCAATATGCCCGGATAAATATCATCAGCCGGAGTTACATCCGGATTATAAGTGATACCGGATAATTCATCATACATTCCACCAAAAGCAGAAGTTCCTCCTGATACGATAGTAAATGCAGGGTCAGTATTGCTCTTCATGCTGACATAAGCAGGCATAGCATACGCAGCACCGTATCCACGGCCTTGATCGTAGTAACCGCCCATCATATCCGAGATATGGAAAATACCCGGAGCAATCTTTTCAATGACAACAGAGAAATTACTTGAGAAAGGTTCCGGAGTATCCCACACATAATTACCACCGTCATCTGTCATATCTTCACCTTCATCGTTTGTTTGAGGCATTTGGCGATTAGAGTCCAAACTGGTAGAATACGTACCGGATATATCGGTAGTGATGGCAGGGTCATAAACGGCAACCATTCTTGTGATCTCACTGCTATACCCGTCTACGTTTGTAGCTGAATATGTAATGAAATATACACCGGCCTTGCTGACGTCTACTTTATCCGTACCGGTAGTTACAATCGTAGAAGTAATATCCTTGCCCTGCTCTTTAGCAATTACACCCGGCTCTACATAAGGGGTACCTAATTCAACCGTCATAATCTCATCTCCGTTCATCTCAAAATCCACATAGTAAGTGATGAATGACGGGTCTTGTGTTGATTCATCGCAAGAAACCATCACAAGCGATAAACAAACAAATAAACTATATATTATCTTTTTCATATCTTTCTTTTATTATAAATATGTGATTGATACGCTTAATTCTTATCCCACCAAACAGGATCAGTCAACTTCATACCTGTAGGAGTATTTTTATTCAGCTGACTTGCACTATAAGAAGGATACAGACGCTTAATCATATTCTGACCGCCCAACGCATTAGTCATCGGAGCAATTAAATCACCGGCCTCATACCCTGAAATATCACCACTTGCCATATCGGCAGCCGATTTAGATGACAGTTTCGGACAATCCGTGCGACGAATTTCCGACCAAGCCTCCATATGATCCATATAGCAAAGAGCAACCCACTTTTGCATATAAATAAGTTTCAATTTAGCATCAGTAGTTGCAGCCGAAGCCCAACTAACAGTAGTAGTATATAATGCATCCGCTCCGGTCAAGCCACGTGCGGCGAAGTCGGCTTCGATACCGGCTTCATAAGCAGCTTTTGCTTTGGCATCATCATTGATGAAACGGATATATACCTCCGCTATCAAGAACCGAAGCTCACTTTGAGTAAAGAAATAGACCGGTTTTGTAGCATAATACTGCATACCGCTATAATCTTTATTAAACTTACTTCCTTTCAGATTATTCTTGGCTCCCGGAATTTCACCCTCATACTTCTTGGTAGCTTTTGCTTCCTTAAAACTATAAGCCAAACGTTCGGTATCATTTGTCTGACTCATATACGCAATGATAGGATATGAAGCACAATGATTGTTAGCCAGACTGATGTTATTCTGCCCATACCAAGGATTATACTTGGATGTTTCATTGGCATACACATCAAATTTCACATCACCGGAAAAGAATTGATTGGCAGTAACGAGAGATTTTACTTTTTCCGTATATCCGGCAACATCCACGCCCGCATCAATAAATCGAAGATACATACGCAAACGAAGAGCATTGGCAAAACCAACCCATTGGGATACATTCTTATTGAGCAGCAAATCCGTACAAGTCATTGCAGACTCCCCAAGCTCCTTTTTCAGCTTCTTCCATTTCTGCCAAAACACCTTCATATATGGCTTGGCCGCCATCCCATTTAGGCATTGGATTTTCACTACCCATCAAAGCTTCACTGTAAGGAGCCTGATCCATATTATCCACTAATAACTGGAAGCTGAATGCACGCAATACAGACACGGCAAAACGGTCGGCCGGAGTTACATCTTCACTTTCGCTAATAGTTTTCAAATCTTCCAAAGCACCTGCATATAATTGGGTATAAGCACGGTCTATAATCTGAGAAGAAGGATTTATATCATATTCAATCAATGCATCATATTGCTGAGCTTCCGGCATTTGCTCGTAGTACTGAGCAAAGAAACCGGCATAATTGTACATAGCATTACCTACCGTCCATGCAATAACATTTTCCGCAGCAGGAAGTATCATATCCGGTGTTACATCACTCGGTGCATCCGGATCCGTATTAATATCGAGGTTGCAGCTCGTAAACCCTATGAGCAACGAGGAAGCAAATATCATTAGTTTCTTTTTCATATTCGTTTCTGCTTTTTTTAGAATTTAACCATTAAGTTAAAACCGAACTTACGGCTGCTCGGGTTGGCCGTCCATTCACCGTACTGTCCTTCAAGGTCATTACCGAATGAGTCATTTCCGGGTCAATAAAGGTATTGTCTGACGGAGTCCATACGAAAAAGGTTGCTTCCGTAAACAGACACCTTGATATCTTGGAACGGAGTCTTGGATAACCATCTCTTTGGCAAATCCCATCCTAAAGAGATATTGCGCAACTTAACAAATGATTTATCAATCAATTCATAGCTGCCCATCATATCTCCACCTGCATTCCAATAATCACAAATCTTAGCATAGCTCACCGGAGTGGTATTTTCCACGAAACTGCCATCGCTTAATTGATTAACCGAGTTAGGCACGATGAACGGGTTACGGTCGTTATAGGCAGTCTGGATAGCATTACCTGTAAAATAGTTGATTGCCTTTGTACGTGAATACATTTTACCACCCTGACGAATATCGAAATCTACACCTAAAGTAATACCTTTGTATTGCAACATGGTAGATACACCCATCTGATATTTATAGTTCATGGTACCTACAATAGCCATTTGGTCTGAAGCCACCGGCAGACCGGTAGAAGGATTCACTACAATATTACCATTATCATCAGTCATAGGAACTTCAGCTTTGTACGTACCCAAAGGTTCACCTACAATAGCATATAGTGTTGTACCACCGCTCAAACCGAAAATGGTAGCAAGGCCGCCCAATTCTTCCGGCAAACTGATTACCTTACTATTGTTTTTCGTAAAGTTCCAGGTCAATTCCCAAGTAAAGTCTTTAGTCTGAATAGGACGTCCGGTAACAAGCAACTCCCAACCTTGATTACGAATTTTACCCAAGTTGACGTTACGATATGTATAACCGCTGGCAGCATCCATATTCAAACTCATAATCTGATTGTCTGAATTACGGTTATAATATGCCGCATCTACTGACAGTCGTCCATTAAAGAACGCTACATTTGCCCCGAATTCATATTCCGTAGTCATCTCCGGCTTCAATGCATTATTGCCAAGTATATTACCTTTGGTAAAAGCATTAGTACCATTCAGCGGAAACTTCACTTCACCCCAGCCTCCGCTATCAGCCACGGCTTGGCCATAAGAAGTCAATGTCATATAAGGATCGGCATCATTACCGGTCTTACCATAAGCCGCACGAATCTTACCAAATGTAAACCAGCTTTTCAAATCTTCATTAAACAATTCGCTGAATACAAAACTACCTGTAACACCCGGATAGAAGAAACCGCGTTTACCCTTAGGAAGAGTAGATGACCAGTCGTTACGCGCTGTGGCAGTCAAATAAACCATGCTTTTCCATGCCAAGTCCACTTGCGCAAACACCGCATTGGAACGACGGCGAGAGCTTAATTCCTCTGCAAGAGGAGTATTGGCCGAATTGCTCAAATGATACCAAGTAGGGATATCCAAACCTGTAACAGTCGATGTCATTGAAGAATATTTACGCTCATTGAAGTTACCACCGACTAAAGCATTGATATCAAAATCACTTACCGGCATGCTGAAAGTAACTAATACATCTTGATTCAGCTCACGACGACGTAACATTTCTTCCATTACCTTTCCGTTCTTTCCATTAAAGTTTCCCTGATCATCATTAGGAGTACCGGCAAATAAAGCTGCCAAATTAGGCTCACCATATTTTTGTTCGCTGTTCGTAGCGTCTAAACCGATGCGATAGGTAAACTTAAAATATTTCAAGAAATCGTAATCTACCTGGAACTTTCCATAAATCTTCTCTGACTTATAAGTATTCATATAAGTATCCAGAATATAATAGGGATTGGTTACACCATAAGGAGTATAATAGTATCCCGGACCATTGAATGGATCATTCAAATCCTTTTGACCAATAATGCTTATATCACGCGGAGTTTGGTACAGAGAGTTAATCATTGAAAGTCCCTGTCCGGTTGTAGCAAACTTATTACGCTGACTTGCGTAATTTACAGAAGATGACAGGGTCAAATTTCCAATCTTATGTCCGCCACGGGCAGAGAAAGTATATTTGTCATACGTATCTGCCTTGCCCGGCAACATTCCATCATCACTTATTTGTGAAAATGACACATAGTAATTACTTTTTTCATTAGCATTATTGAATGAAAGGCTGTTTGAGTAACGGAAACCTGTATCAAAGAAATCTTTAATGTTATCTTTCATTGCCACATAAGGCTTTACTTTCTGCGAGTTATCATAGACATTACCCCAAACACGCATAGAACCGTCAAAACGAGGTCCCCAACTACCATTCTCCAATTCAGTATGTGTACCGCTCCAACCCATACCGAATTCATTCTGTAATTGCGGGTAACGTAAGATAGTAGAAGCCTGTAAGCCACCATTATATTCTATTCCCAAACCTTTCTTTTGCTGCTTACCGGTTTTTGTAGTGATCATGATAACACCATTAGCCGCACGGCTACCATAAAGTGCCGTTGCAGCAGCACCTTTCAATACTGTCATGCTCTCTACATCATCAGGATTAATAGCATTGGCACCATTACCAAAGTCATAGCTCGTATCAAGAGCATCACTGGTAGATGAACCGGCGGTAGAGTTACTCATCGGTACTCCATCAATAATATAAAGCGGCTGATTGGAACCTGACAAAGAACTAAAACCACGTACGACAACAGAATTAGACGCACCTGGATCCGATGAGTTACTTGATATCTGTACACCCGCAATTTTTCCGGATAAAGCAGACATCACATCTGAATTGCGAGTAGCTGTAATCTTGTCACTATTCACAGAAGTTGCAGAATATCCCAATGCTTTTTCTGAACGTTTAATACCCATTGCTGTCACAACGACCTCATCAAGCACTTCTGTATCAGACTTTAATACAACTCTCAAATTAGGCTTGATTGCAACTTCTTGTGCCTGCATACCTACGAACGAAACCTGCAAAGTCTTCGCAGAACTTGGTACGTTCAGTAATGTAAAATCACCATCTACATTGGTAATAGCACCAATTTGTGTACCTTTTACCAATACAGAGGCTCCAATAACTGGCTGCCCATCTTCTTCAGAAATCACAACACCTGTAACCTTCTGTGTTTGGGCAGTTACTAAGCCTATTCCTACAAAAAGGCAGGCCAATAACAGCATTAATTTTCTTTTCATAAATTCTCTCTTAAAGTTTAACTTTACATTAATTGTTTCTTTACTCTAACAAAATGCAAATATATTAATAAATATGAAACGGGCAACTATTTTATTGAAAAAACCTTGTAAATCTATCAAACTGTTAACAAAACATGCCGTTTTATGCTGAATAGCAGATTTTATACAATTAAAGAACCTCAAAATACTATCATTAGCTATCACTATGTTTCAACCATTTTACCCAATTATTAATCCGGATACACGTATTTTAAAACAAAATGGTTAAAAAAACTCCCATATTTGTGCTATTTGATTGGATTATGAGAGACATTTTGCGTCTTTTTTATGGCTTTAAAGAATGAACTATAAAAAAACAGAAGCCATTTTTTGCAGATATTAATCCTTATTCAAACCCTGTTTTGCACAGAATATCGTCTTATTTGTTTATAGTATTAATCAAAACAACTTGAGATGAATAAAATTATTTACAGTCTTGTGTATAACAGGAAGAAGTGTCTGAACAAAAAAGGGTATGGCATTAGTACAGGTAGAAGCCTATTTAGACAGAAAAAAAATGTACTTTTCCACCAGAGTCTATTTGAAGCCGGAACAGTGGGATACCAAAAAGGCTGGATTGTTAAGAACCACCCTAATGCAGATGCTCTAAACCGGTTGATTTATGAATTTGTAGCAGCGATAGAGAAAAAAGAGCTGGAATTATGGCAACAAGGCAAACGTATATCTTTAGAGCTACTAAAGAATATGTTGACCACTCAGGAGAATAATTCTTCGTTTATATCCTTTTTCAAGCAAGAAGTCACAAACTCATCTTTAAAGAATAGCACTAAGCGCAATCATCTTTCCACCCTTATGTTACTGCAAGAGTTCAAAAAGGATATAACGTTTTCTGATCTGACATTGAGTTGTGTTCCTCTTTTGAGTATTTTACTACAGTTAAAAGGGTATCATACAAATACTATTGCAAAACATATGAAACATTTGAAACGCCACGTAAATATAGCTATTAATAAGGAATATATTGAAATACAGAAATATGCTTTCAGAAAATATAAAATAAAAACAGTGGAGAATAAACATACCCATTTAGTGCCGGAAGAACTGGAAAAGCTGGAGAATTTGAATTTGTCGGGTAGATATATAAAGTTACAAAAATCTTTGGATGCTTTTCTGTTCTGTTGCTATGCAGGAATGCGATACTCCGATTTTACAAATTTATCTTCCGAGAATATTGTGGATATTAATCAGGAAACATGGCTTATATATAAATCGGTAAAGACAGGAACAGAAGTACGTTTACCCCTTTATCTGCTTTTCGCAGGCAAAGGGATTATAATTCTTAAGGTGAGTTCTATCAATTCAATTTATCCTCTTGTATCAGACAGCAGAACTCTTTAACTGCCCAATTTGTGAGCTTTAGTCTTGCAAATTTAGCGAATATTTTCTACCCCCCCCGATTTTTACAATAATTAACTTGTGTTTGTTGTAAAAATTGGATGTGCAGGCATAATTCACCCCAACAACTCAGGTTTCAGCCTGATTATTTGCGTGTAACGACTGATGTTATACACAAGA
>ENA-OQAB01000132-OQAB01000132.1-human-gut-metagenome-genome-assembly--contig:-NODE-132-length-42524-cov-4.665401_pt1 | contig 42524 bp, 44 predicted proteins | sample MGYA00242490_ERZ504517 | MGnify/ENA primary metagenome ERZ504517 (study PRJEB26092, sample SAMD00036298) | human gut metagenome | host: Homo sapiens | study: EMG produced TPA metagenomics assembly of...
GGCCGAGGCAGCGCCCAGTGGCCCACGGCCTGTTTATTCCGGTTCGGGTTTCGAACTGTCCTCCAGTGTCCAGTGGAACATCTCTTTGAAATCGTTAAAGCATTCCGGACAGATCCAATAGGATTTTCGTCGGGCGTGCAATAGCCCTCGATGCAGGTCGTCGTCGTATTCGCTGAAGGTGGCCCAGCAGAAGTTGCAGTGGTCATGGTCCCATGTAGGGGCTGGGCCTGCGATACACTGCTTTTTTCAATGGGACGTGCAAGGTATTTCGTTTGGTCTGTAATCCTCCCAGTCGTTTTCTTCGATCATTGCAGCACCCCTCCGTTTTGTAATAATAGTTCAAAGATTTTCTTCTCATAGCTGTTGTCCGCAAAGCTTGTCATAGCCGGTCAAGGCGATCTCCTCCAGCGCGACGCTTTCCTGCCGGATGATCGGCAGTTCAAAAAACGCCGTCGCCTTTAAACTAGTTGCGCAAAAACATGGGGTCATTTCGAATGTAGCGCTTGTTATAATCACCAACCTTTCAGAATGTGAACATTTGTTCCCATTCTGTTATATGACAATATTTCCATGCTGTCAAGCGGCAAAACGGCAAAGTAAAAACTTGCTTTCAAAGATTGACACGCCTTGCGCTGTGTGTTATAATGCTTCATGCCGCGTGTTCCGGGCTGGCGCAATTTGCTGGAAATTGCGCTCTAAAGCGGATTTTCCCGCCCGCGAACAGCGAGACCGTAATAAAGGAAGGTAAATTATGTACGCAATCATCGAAACCGGCGGCAAGCAGTACAAGGTGGAAGCGGGCGATACTGTTTTCATCGAGAAGCTCAACGTCGAAGCGGACGCCGAGATCACCTTTGACAAGGTAGTCGCAGTCGGCGCGGAAGACGGCATGAAGGTTGGCGCTCCTATGTGGAGGGCGCGACGGTCACTGCCAAGGCCATCAAGAATGGCAAGGCCAAAAAGATTACTGTGTTCACCTATAAGCCGAAGAAGAACGAAAAGCGCAAGATGGGCCATAGGCAGCCCTATACAAAGGTTGAAATCGCCGCTATCAACGCGTAAGCGATGATTACGGTGCAGTTTTATTCCCAGGCAGGGCTTCTCACGGGCTTTTCGCTCGACGGCCACGCCGGCCGGGGCGAAGAGGGGGAGGATCTCCTCTGCGCGTCGGTTTCCTCTGCGGCCTATATGACGGCGAATACCATCACGGATGTCATGCGCATTCAGACGCACGTGGAGGTGGACGACGGCCATATGCGGCTGCTGCTCTCCCAGGAGGAGGCACAGCGTGCACAGACACTATTAAAAGGGTTTGAGCTGCACATGGTCTCCCTGTCGGAGGACTACCCGGAAAATGTCAAAGTGAAATACGGAGGTGTACGAAATGCTTAAAATAAACCTACAGCTGTTCGCACATAAAAAGGGAATGGGTTCCACTCGTAACGGCCGTGATTCCGAGTCCAAGCGCCTTGGCGCGAAGCGGGCGGACGGCCAGTTTGTCCTTGCGGGAAACATCCTTGTCAAGCAGCGCGGCACGCACATCCACCCCGGCAACAACGTTGGCCGTGGTTCAGATGATACGCTGTTTGCACTGATTGACGGCAAAGTGAAGTTTGAGCGCATGGGCCGCGACCGCAAAAAGGTCAGCGTCTATGCTGTTGAGCAGTAATTTTAATTTTTTGCATCCATTTTTTGCTTGCAAACAAATGAGCAGCCATTGCAAAAAAAATTTGCAATGGCTGTTTTGCTTTTTTTAGGGCATACTATAGCAGAACCCTCACCAGATCCGGACGAAAAAGCGCAAAAAAAGCGGAAAAAGCTTTTGATTGAAAATTAGAACCATGGAAAATATTTTATAAAACCTGTTCAACGTGTTCCTGCGTATTCGTTAAAAATTGTACATAAAATCTCTTTTAATCATCCGCCTTTGGTGGTATAATAGCAAAGGTTTAAAAGTGAAAAGGGGAGTGTGCCGATTGGAGAAATTCGTCATTCACGGAGGCCGCCCGCTTCGTGGAGAGGTTTCCATCAGCGGGGCCAAAAATGCAGTCGTTGCCATTTTACCAGCCACAATCCTTGCGGATGATGTGTGCCGGATTGAAAATATACCAAATATTAGCGATGTTACCTATATGGTTCGAATTTTAAAGCAGATTGGCGCGCGGGTGCGCGTCATCAATAAGCACACGCTTGAGATTGATACCACGACCGTCAATTCTTTCACTGTGCCCGATGAACTGACCAAGCACATGCGTGCCTCTTATTATTTGATCGGCGCCCTGCTCGGCCGGGATAATCAGGCACGCGTTTCCATGCCGGGCGGATGTGATCTCGGTATCCGCCCGATGGATCAGCATATCAAGGGCTTTGAGTTTTTGGGCGCAGATGTCAGCATTGAAAATGCGATGGTCAACGCCCATGCAGAAAAGCTGATTGGTAGCTCTGTGTATATGGATGTGGTTTCCGTTGGCGCTACGGTGAATATCATGTTAGCTGCGGTGAAGGCACGTGGGCTTACGGTGATTGAGAATGCGGCTAAGGAGCCACATATTGTCGACTTGGCAAATTTTCTCAATTCCATGGGCGCAGATGTGCGAGGCGCAGGGACGGACGTTATCAAAATCCACGGTGTGGAAAAGCTGCATGGCTGCACGTATTCAATTATCCCCGATCAGATTGAGGCGGGCACTTATATGGTGGCCGCAGGCGCAACGAAAGGGGATGTGCTGATCAAAAACGTGATTCCGAAGCATCTCGAATCAATTTCCGCAAAGCTTGAGGAATGCGGCTTGGAGGTTACGGAATATGATGATTCCATCCGGGTGCGCTATGTAGGAAAGCTTAGCAAATGCAATATCAAAACGTTGCCGCATCCTGGCTTCCCCACGGATATGCAGCCGCAAATGTCGGTCCTCCTCTCCATTGCGGAAGGGACCAGCATTGTGTCGGAAAATGTTTCGGACAACCGTTACCGCTATGTGGCGCAGCTAACGCGTATGGGCGCCAATGTGCAGGTGGATGGCAAGGTGGCAGTGATTGAAGGTGTGCCGGAGCTCACGGGAGCGCCCGTCAAGGCGGACGATCTGCGCGCAGGCGCCGCTATGTTGATCGCTGGGCTAACGGCGCAGGGCACGACGGAGATTGAAAATATTCAGCACATTGACCGCGGTTATGAAGAAGTGGTGGAAAAGTTTTCCGTGCTCGGTGCGGATATTGTGCGCCGCAATTACCCGGACGCCGCAATTGCAAAAAGCAGTGTAATGATGATTCCCGGTTTGAAACAGCGTTTGCAACATAACCGGATGCGTGTGGGTTAGAGCAAGTTTTATTTGTGTGTGATGGAATAGAGGGGCGTAAATGCCCCATTTTCCTTTGAAGTGTAATTTGGATCGGGGGGCCAGGGAATGGCGCGTTTTTCCCCGCTGGTTTTCCTCTAGCAGCGGCAATAGTATGTACATAGCGGCCTCCGGCAGCAGCATTTTGATCGATGCGGGGATGTCCGCCAAGCAGCTGGAGCTGGCTTTACGCCGGATCGACGCCGACCCGGCGCAGCTCCGGGCTATTTTCGTGACCCATGAGCACAGCGACCATGTTAAGGGCCTGCGCGTATTCGCTGCGCGCCATAAAATTGATGTATACGCCTCTGCGGGCACCTTGCAGGCATTGGATGAAGCGCAGGTGTTAAATGGAAAGTTTTATGCGGGGTCATGCCGGAAGGCGGTATGGAAGCGGGGAGCCATTTTTGTGCGCCCGTTTCCCATTTCCCACGATTGCCGCGAGGGCTTTGGCTATGTGGTGGAGCTTCCGGGGGAACGCCGCGTTGCAGTCGCCACGGATATGGGCGTGATGACCGATGCTGTGATGCAGGCGATTTCGGGCTGCGATCTGGTGGTTTTGGAGTCGAACCATGACGTGCGCATGCTGGAAAAATGGGCCGTATCCCTATCCGCTTAAGCGGCGTATCCTGTCAGACCGCGGCCACCTTTCCAACGACGCTTGCGCCTGCGTGCTGGAGCAGCTCGTCAGCCGCGGCAGCACACGCTTCTGCCTGGCGCACCTAAGCAAGGAAAACAACAATCCCTATCTTGCCCGGCAGACGGCGGTCGCAGCTTTGAGCGAGTTGGGAGCGCGGGAGGGGCGGGACTATGCGTTGCAGGTGGCGGAGCCGGTATGCTCCGCTCCGGTTACCGTCTTTTAACAGATGAAAAGCGAGAATGGAAAACTGGGAAAAGCGATTTGGAACAGCGCTTTTCCCTTTTTTTGGAAAGGATGAACCGAATGCTCCGGGTAAAAGTGATTTGTATCGGTAGGCTCAAAGAGCCCTATTTACGGGACGCCTGCGCGGAGTATCAAAAGCGGCTTTCCTCCTTTTGCCGCTTGGAGGTAGAGGAACTGGCGCCCGCCCGCGTGCCGGAGGCGGCGTCGGATGCGCAGATTGCGGCCGCGCTCGCACAGGAGGGGGAGCGGATTTTGGCACAGATCCCCTCCAGCGCATATGTGTATGCCATGTGTATCGAGGGAAAGCAGCGTGGATCCGAGCAGTTCAGTGCTGAGCTTACAAGGCTCACTGTGGAAGGCGTGAGTAGCGTGTGCTTTCTCATTGGCGGCTCATGGGGCTTATCTGAAGCGGCGAAGGCACGCGCACAGGCAAAGCTCTCTATGTCGCAGATGACCTTCCCGCATCAGCTTGCGCGCGTGATGCTTTTGGAGCAGCTCTACCGCGCCTTTGAGATCGGCAGCGGCGGAAAATATCATAAATAAAAAATAGCCGGTAGCCATCTGCTAACGTAAACAGCGCGTATCTTTTTGTTCCATGAGGTTATGATAGCCTGCTTGTTACTCGCTGCGCTCATAATAAAAATAGCCGGCGGTTTTCTGCAATCGCAAGCTGTGCGTATCTCTTAGACCCGCGTGATGATGGCAGGCCTTGCTTTGTTACTCCGCTGCGCTTCGTAATAAAAAATAGCCGGCGGTTTTCTGCAATCGCAAGCTGTGCGTATCTCTTAGACCCGCGTGATGATGGCAGGCCTTGCTTTGTTACTCCGCTGCGCCTCGTAATAAAAAATAGCCGTGAGCCGCTTGCTTGCGCGAGGTTACGGCAGGCTTTGCATCGAAAAAGGGTCTACGGTTGATGCGGGAACCACCGTAGGGGCGAACTGCGTTCGCCCGCTTTTAATCCGTGTGTAAACAAATGGGAATTTGTGGAGGCAGCATTGTGACGTTGAAAGAGCTCGCGAAAAACATAAAAGCGGATATCCCAGCTGTTTTTATTGCGCTAAAAGATCAGAACACTCCAATTATCGCAAAAATTTTCGCGGGAATTACGGTCGGATATGCGTTATCTCCAATAGATTTAATACCTGATTTTATTCCCGTGCTGGGATATTTAGACGATATTATTATTTTACCCGTGTTGGTTATGGTGACAATTAAGCTCATACCAGATGAGGTGTGGCAAAGAAGCAAAGAGAAGGCCGTTGATATATGGAAGGAGGGGAAGCCTAAAAAAATGGTATTACGCAATTCCCATCGTGGCAATTTGGGCATTGCTGATTTGGCTTGTTGTGAAAGCAATTTGGTTTTGACCGATTCCCGTTTATCGGGCTGATTTAAGTGTGTCTTATTAGGTATAATGCGCAGTTTTTCTTTAGCCGTTGCGAATACCCTTGGAGCAGAGTAGCCCCGCTTTGCTACTTGCTTCAAAATGAAGGAACTTTCTCAACGGTGTGAAAATAAGCCCGCTAGGAGGAGGAAACGGCTTTGCTTTCTCAGGACGTGGCTATTGTGTCAGAAAAGTTTACGGGCCAGCACAGTTCTGGAATCACATTTAAAAATGTGACCGTTTTTTTTCTTTTATTCGCCTGCGGTTTATGAAATATTCTGAATTTATGGAGAGGTGTGTCTGTCCGCTTGACTTTTCCCTGTGCATACGGTACGCTAAAAGTACAATTTGAAAAGGCGTTCATGACTGACGGATGATTGTGGGAGAAACCACAGTGGAATGAAATGCCTGTTTTGCCGGCCGTCTGGGCAGTGTATGGGAGCGACCATATACTGCCCTTTTATTTTACCAGACGCCGACGGAATTCGACTGGTTTAGAAAGGAGATGCGCGCAATGGAATATACGGCTTGGGAGGGCTTTCAGCCCGGGGGAATGGCAGGAAAAGCATTAATGTACGCGACTTTATTCAGAAAAACTATACGCCGTATGAGGGGGATGAATCGTTTCTAGCGGGGCCGACACAGCGTACGCAGGAGCTCAACCATAAGCTTTCCAACCTCTTAAAGCTGGAGCAGGAGTTCGGCGGCGTATTAGATATCGATACGGAAACCGTCTCCTCCCTGACAAGCTATAACCCTGGCTACCTTGATCAGGAAAAGGAGCTGATCGTCGGCCTGCAAACGGACAGACCCTTGCGCCGCGGCGTCAACCCCTTTGGGGGCATCCGCATGACGCGCGACGCGTGCGAGGCTTATGGCTATCACTTATCCAATAAGGTGGAGGAGGAATTCCGCTTCCGCACCACGCACAATGACGGCGTGTTTCGTGTGTATGGGGAGGAAACGCGCAAGGCGCGCCACTGTGGGATTATCACAGGCCTGCCGGATGCCTACGGCCGCGGCCGCATCATCGGGGATTACCGCCGCGTTGCGCTCTACGGGGTGGACCGCCTGATTGAGGAAAAGAAGAAGGATAAAGCCAAAATCGTGGAGAGTGTGATGGATGTCGATTCGATCCGCCTGTCTGAAGAGCTGTTCCAGCAGATCACCTTCCTCGGCTATCTCAAGGAGATGGCGATGCAGTATGGATTTGATATTTCACTGCCTGCCAAAACGGCGCGGGAGGCGGTGCAGTGGCTCTATTTCGGCTATCTTGGCGCGATCAAGGAGCAAAATGGCGCGGCAATGAGCCTTGGGCGCACGAGCACCTTCCTCGATATCTATTTTGAGCGCGATTTGAAAAACGGCGTTCTCGATGAGGCAGGGGCGCAGGAGCTGTTTGACGATTTTGTAATGAAGCTGCGCATGGCGCGTCACCTGCGCACGCCAGCCTATAATGAATTGTTTGCAGGTGACCCGATGTGGATCACGGAGGCGCTCGGCGGCATGGGGGAGGATGGGCGCACGCTCGTGACGAAGAGCTCGTACCGGATGCTCCACACCCTCTATAACCTTGGCTCCTCGGCCGAGCCGAACCTGACGGTATTATGGTCCGGCAGCCTGCCGGACGCATTCAAACGGTTTGCTGCAAAAGTTTCCTGCGATACGGATGCGATCCAGTATGAAAACGATGACCTGATGCGCCCGATCTACGGCGATGATTATGCGATTGCCTGCTGCGTATCTGCCATGAAGGTTGGTAAGCAGATGCAGTTTTTCGGCGCGCGGGCCAATCTTGCAAAGCTGTTGCTCATGAGCCTCAACGGCGGTAAGGATGAAAAAACAGGGCTCCAAGTCGGGCCGGAGCATGAGCCCTATGCGGGGGAATATCTCGAATATGATAAGGTGCTGGAGCTAATGGACGTTTATCGCCCCTGGCTTGCCAAAACCTATGTCAACACCATGAATATCATCCATTATATGCATGATAAATACGCCTACGAGAAAACGCAGATGGCACTGCATGATACGCAGGTGCACCGCTTTATGGCCTTTGGCGCGGCGGGGCTGTCCGTGCTGGCGGATTCACTCTCCGCGATCAAATATGCGCGGGTGCGCGTGCTGCGCAATTCAAGCGGTATGATTACCGGATTTGAAACGATGGGCGAGTATCCGGCCTATGGAAACGACGACGACCGCGTTGACCAGATTGCCTGCGAGCAGGTAAAGCTGTTCTACGAAGAGCTGAAGAAAAACCCCGCCTACCGCGGCGCGGAGCATACGCTCTCCATTCTTACCATCACCTCCAATGTGGTTTATGGGCGGAAAACCGGCGCAACGCCGGATGGGCGTAAGGCGGGCGAGCCCTTTGCCCCCGGTGCGAACCCGATGCACGGGCGTGAGAAAAACGGGGCGCTGGCCTCCCTTAACTCCGTGGCGAAAATCCCGTATGAATATTGCCGAGACGGTATTTCCAACACTTTCTCCATCATCCCGCAGGCCCTGGGTAAAACGCTGGAGGAGCGCTGTGAAAACCTGGTTTCAATTCTGGATGGCTATTTTGCACAAAACGCGCATCATATCAACGTGAACGTGATGAGCCGCGATATGCTGGTAGACGCCTATCACAACCCGGAGAAGTATCCGAACCTGACCATCCGTGTGTCTGGTTATGCGGTCAACTTCCACAAGCTGACGAAGGAGCAGCAGCGGGAGGTTATTTCGCGCACCTTCCATCAGGCGATCGCATGACGGGGCGGGTGCATTCCTTTCAATCCATGGGCGCAGTGGATGGGCCAGGCGTGCGTTTTGTTGTGTTTTTGCAGGGCTGCCCGCTGCGCTGCGCCTACTGCCATAATCCGGATACTTGGGATCCACAGGGCGGGTCCGCTTATACGCCCGAAGCAGTTTGTGAAAAGATTGTGCGCTACCGGCCCTATCTCAAACACGGCGGGGTGACCGTATCCGGTGGGGAGCCGCTGTTGCAGGCGCCGTTTGTGGCGGAGCTCTTTCGCCTGCTGCGAGGGCAGGGGCTTCACACGGCGCTTGACACCTCCGGAACCGGCAATTTGGAACAGGCGCGTGCGGTGCTGGCGGAGACGGACCTCGTTTTGTGCGACCTGAAATTTGCGGATGCGCGAGCATACCGCGCGCATTGCGGAGCTTCGTTTGAACAGGTGCTGCAATTTTTAAGCCTGACCGAGGCGATGGCGGTGCCGCTCTGGGTGCGGCATGTGGTGGCGCCTGGGCTAACGGATGATTTTGACCAGGTTCGTGAAATCGCGCGCATTGCCCGGCGGTTTAGCAACCTGGAGAAGCTGGAGCTGCTGCCGTTTCGCAAGCTCTGCGCCGAAAAATATGAACGAATGGGCATCCCGTTCCCGCTGAAGGATACGCCGGAGATGGAGGAAGAGGCGCTTGAGCACCTTTTAGATCTGTTGAAGGCGGAAGGGCTTTTGCCAAAATTTTGAATAATGGTTTACAACGCGACAGATCTTGTACAAATCATTTTTGGAAAAGCTAAAAAACCGCCTGCGCAGAAACACTCTGCGCAGGCGGTTCTCTGTTTTCATCAAATTTGATGCCGGAGGGGGAAACGAAATGTCAGGCCGCGTTCTGCGGGATTCTCTTCCTGCGGCGGCGGACAGGGCGGGAAACTGGCTCACAAGCAGCAGCGGCGGGCCTGCTTTGTGCAGGCTGTGGCGCAGAAGCTCGCTGTTGTGTGTGGGCTTGCGCAGGCTTACGCACATGGGAGGCAGGCTCCATGCCTTGCTTTTTGAGCATCCGACGGCGCTTAATCCGGCGGTAGTTGACCACGACAATGCGGGCAAGCCGGTCTTCAAAACGGATAAATTTATCCTCATGCAAAAAGCCCCAAATCAGGAATGCCACAACGGCAACCTCTGCGATGGTGCGTAAGATGAATGCAATCGTCATAACGGTAACCTCCTTGATGTCGACGGAACATTTGTTCTTAACAGCTCCCATTATAACAGCTTTTTCGCGCTTGTCAAGACAAATGTTCGGATTGTTTTAAGCAAAGTCCCAATCTTGGGACAGCGGAGATCTTTTTCTCTGTCGAAAAATTATGCTATTTTATTATGTTTTCATAATACCACAATATATGGAAAAAGTCAAGCTGCCATGGACTATATGTAGAGATTCCAATGGCGTCCTTAGATGGAAATTAAAGGGGTGCCACGTTTCTTCTCAGGGGGACCGCACAAATGCGATTTAAGCAGGGGTATAGAAATTAAGTTTGATTTCAAAAGCCTGACTGCCCGCAGGGGCGAACGATATTCGCCCGATTCGCCCGCGCATCCGTAAAATATGAGAAAAAGCGGGCACGTTGCTTCATGTATCAATCAACGCAGAAATGGAAAAAAGCGTGGGTTCGTGTTATTCGGATTCGAAATGCGAACCACAATTTATGGCCCACAAACATCCCCTATGGAGCGCGGCTTATAAAACCTTAAAAACGCTCAAATTGATTTCCGTGAAGCAAAGGGGAAAAGGCTTCCGTTTTCTGTGATTTTGGGGTATATTAAAAAGGAATAGCGGGCTTTTGCGCCTTTTTGCGCATGAAAATATCCGGGAAAAGTGCTGTACACGTTTGGTTTCTTATGATATAATTAATTCCTGTTTATGGATTTTTCGGCGCGGTATTCCGCCGTGTTTGATTATGGTCCCGGCCCAGCGGGCCGGTGAGGAAGGGAATGTCTGAAATGGCTCAAGAAATTTACAGAACGCATACCTGTGGGGAGCTGACGGAGCGGAATCTGAATGAAACCATCCGCTTAGCCGGATGGGTGGATACGATCCGCGATCACGGCGGCGTGGCTTTTCTCGACCTGCGGGATCAGTATGGCGTGACGCAGGTAGTCGTGCATGATGACGCTTTGCTGAAGGATCTTCACAGGGAAACGGCGATTACCGTTTCCGGAAAAGTCGTTGCTCGGGATGAAGAAACGGTCAACCCCAAAATCCCGACAGGACGGCTGGAAGTGCTGGCCGACGCGTTGGAGGTGCTGGGCCCATGCGTGCCGAATCTGCCATTTGACGTGCAGGATTCCACTGATACGCGTGAGGAGGTGCGGCTGAAATACCGCTTCCTTGATCTGCGTAATCCGCGTGTGCATGATAATATTCTTTTCCGCTCCAAAGTGGTCAGCTTTCTGCGGCGCAAGATGGAGGCGCTCGGCTTCACGGAGATCACTACGCCGATTCTCACCTGCTCTTCTCCGGAGGGTGCGCGCGACTATATCATCCCCTCGCGTAAGCATGAGGGTAAATTTTATGCGCTGCCACAGGCTCCCCAGCAGTTCAAACAATTGCTAATGGCCTCAGGCTTCGATAAATATTTTCAGATCGCTCCCTGTTTCCGCGATGAGGATGCGCGGGCAGACCGTTCTCCCGGCGAATTTTATCAGCTTGATTTCGAAATGGCATTTGCTACGCAGGAGGATGTTTTTACGGTAGCGGAGCAGGTGCTTTATGATACGTTTGCCACCTTCGGCAACGGGCGCAAGGTGTCCCCGGCGCCGTTTCGACGCATTCCTTATGAAGAGGCTATGCTGCATTACGGCACGGACAAGCCGGATCTGCGCAACCCTCTGTTGATTGAAGATCTTTCTGATTTTTTTGTGGATGTGGATTTCAAACCCTTCCAAAAGAAGCCTGTGCGCGGCATTAATGTGCCGGGCTGCGCGAAGATGCCGAAATCCTTTTTTGAAAAAATGCTTGCCTTTGCAACGGAAATCGGCATGAAGGGCCTCGGCTATCTTACATTGCTGGAGGATGGCTCTTTCAAAGGCCCCATTGCCAAATTCCTCACAGATGGGAAGAAGCAGGAGCTAATTGGCCGTCTTTCCATGAAAGCGGACGATACGCTGTTTTTCATCAGTGATGGCAAAGCGGTAGTGGATCGCCTTGCAGGGCAAATCCGCACGGCGCTCGGAGAGCGGATGAATCTTATTGCAAAGGATCGCTTTGAGCTTTGCTATATCACGGATTTTCCAATGTATGAGAAAAACGAGGAAGGCAAGCTTGATTTTACTCACAACCCCTTCTCCATGCCGCAGGGTGGCCTTGAGGCGTTGGAAACAATGAATCCATTGGAGATCAAGGCATATCAATATGATATCGTTTGCAACGGCGTGGAACTTTCCTCTGGGGCGGTGCGCAACCATCGCCCGGATATCATGGTGAAGGCCTTTGCGCTGGCCGGCTATACGGCTGAGGATGTGGAGGCGCGGTTCGGCGCGCTCTACCATGCTTTCCAGTATGGCGCTCCACCGCACGCAGGGATGGCGCCGGGCGTTGACCGGATGCTGATGTTGCTGCGCGATGAGGAGAATATCCGCGAAGTGATCGCCTTCCCGATGAACGCGAACGCGCAGGATCTTTTACTCGGCGCGCCGGGTGAAGTGACGGAGCAGCAGCTGCGTGAGGTGCATATTAAGCTCAGGAGGCCGCTGGAGAATCGTGTATAAAGCAATGATATGATGGGATAGATCATAGATTATAGGAGGAATTTCCATGCAGATCACAGGAGAACTGGTTCAATATCTTGAAAAGCTGGGGCGGATTCAACTGACGCCAGAGCAGGAGCAAGCAACGGAAAAGGATTTGCAGGAGATTTTATCCTATATGGAAACGCTCAATGCCCTGGACACAGAAGGGGTTGAGCCGCTTTCCCATTCCTTCCCCGTAACAAATGTGTTCCATGAGGACGAAGTGCTTCCCTCCATGGATCGTGAGGAATTGCTCCGGAATGCGCCGAATCAGAAGGACGGCTGTTTCCAGGTGCCGAAAACGGTGGAATAAAAGAAGGGAAGGGGAACGACAACATGGAGATTTTAGAAATGACGGCGCTGGAGTTATCCCGGCGCATCAAGTCGGGCGAGCTCAGCGTGCACGATGCGCTCGACGCGCTGTATACGAAAATCGACGCGTGCGATGAACGGTATCGTTGCTACACCACGGTTTCCCGCGAGGAGGCCTACCGGGAGGCGGACGAGGTGCAGAGGCGGCTCCGCGCGGGCGAACTCGATGATGCGCCGCTCGCCGGCGTGCCGGTATCTGTCAAGGATAATATTTGTACCAAGGGAATCTTGACGAGTTGCTCCTCCAAAATTCTTTCCAACTTTAAGCCCGCTTATGATGCAACGGTTGTGGAACGGATGCGTAAGGCCGGCATGGTGGTGGCAGGCAAGCTTAATATGGATGAATTTGCTATGGGCAGCACGACGGAAACCTCCTTCTACGGCCCTACGCGCAACCCTTGGAATACTGGCCGGGTGCCGGGCGGCTCGTCCGGCGGGGCGGCGGCTGCGGTGGCGGCGCGCGAGGCTGTGGTGGCGCTTGGCTCGGATACGGGCGGATCAATCCGCCAGCCCTGCTCCTTCTGCGGCGTGCCTGGGCTGAAGCCCACCTATGGCGCGGTTTCCCGTTTTGGACTGGTGGCCTACGCCTCCTCCCTCGATCAGATTGGCCCGGTGGGGCAGGATGTCGCGGACTGCGCGGCAGTGTTCGAAATCATTAGTGGAAAGGATCCGCGTGACGGCACCTCTATGGAGTTCCCTGCCTTTGATCGGCAGGCGGTTATGGCGGACGGCCTTTCGGGCAAACGCATCGGTATCCCTTCGGATTATTTCGGGGAGGGCATTGAGCCGGACGTGAAGGCCCGTGTGCTTGAAGCGGCAAAGCTTTTGGAATCGCTCGGCGCGCATGTGGAAGAATTTGCAATGCCAATTGTCGAATACGCCGTGCCGACCTATTATATCATTGCATCTGCTGAGGCGTGCTCCAATCTCTCACGCTATGACGGCATCAAATATGGTTACTCATCGCCTCATGCAGAGAACCTGATGGAAACCTATGTCAAAAGCCGCAGCGAGGGCTTCGGCATGGAGGTCAAGCGCCGCATCATGCTGGGCAACTTCGTATTGAGCTCCGGCTACTATGACGCGTATTATAATAAAGCGCTCCAAGCCAAGAAGCTGATCCAAAAGGCGTTTTTTGACGCCTTTGAGCAATACGATATGCTCCTTGGCCCCGTGGCGCCCACCACGGCGCCGAAGCTGGGAGAATCGCTTTCTGATCCGTTGAAGATGTATTTGGGCGATATCTATACGGTGATGATTAACCTCGCCGGCCTGCCTGCGGCCTCCGTGCCGTGCGGATTTGATGGGGAAGGGATGCCGGTCGGCCTACAGCTCATTGGAAAGCCCTTTGACGAGGCGGGGATTTTGCAGGCGGCCCGCCAATATGAGCAGGCGACGCAGTTCCACCACCAATGGCCCAATACTTGCGCGGGAGGAGAAGTTTGAAAGAGAAATCTTTCAAACTGCATTTTGTGCTTTTCGATCATAAATTCCGCTCGAAATTTTGGCTGCGCCAAAACCGCACAATTCTGCGGCACGGCGCAAGAAAGGAATGTCCATAAGCATGAAATATGAGGTAGTCATTGGCCTGGAAGTCCATACGGAGCTTTCTACCAAAACGAAAATTTTCTGTAACTGCACAACGGCCTTCGGCGGCGAGCCAAATACGCACGTCTGCCCGGTATGCGCCGGGATGCCCGGCACTTTGCCGGTGTTAAACCGCGCCGTTGTCGAATATGCAATGCGCACGGGCCTTGCGCTCAACTGCGATATCACGCGCTATACGAAATTTGACCGCAAGAATTATTTTTATCCCGATTTGCCGAAAGCTTATCAGATTTCGCAGCTCTATCTGCCCATCTGCACCTGGGGGCATGTGGAGGTGCAGGGCAGGGAAGGACCGAAGGAGATTCGTATCAAGGAGATCCATATGGAGGAGGATGCGGGTAAGCTCATCCATGATCCATTTGAGGATTGCACGCTCGTTGATTACAACCGCTGCGGCGTACCGCTGCTGGAGATTGTCAGTGAGCCGGATCTGCGTTCGGCGGAGGAAGCGGTCGAGTATTTAGAAAAGCTGCGGGCAGTGCTCCAATATGTCGGCGTGTCGGACTGCAAGATGCAGGAGGGCTCTCTGCGCGCGGATATCAACCTCTCCGTGCGCCCCGCTGGATCACAGGAGCTTGGTGTACGCACCGAAATGAAGAATATGAATTCCTTCCGGGCCATTGCCCGCGCCATCGAAAGCGAATCGCAGCGGCAAATTGACCTGCTGGAGAGCGGCGAGCGTGTGATTCAGCAGACCAGGCGTTGGGATGATAGTAAGGGAGAAAGCACGGCCATGCGCTCTAAAGAGGATGCGCAGGATTATAAATACTTCCCGGAGCCGGACCTTCCGCCGATTTCGATCAGCGACGAAGAGGTAGAGCGCGTGCGTGCGGGCTTACCGGAGCTGCCGGAGCAGAAGAAAAAGCGCTATATGGAGGAGCTTGGCCTTTCGGCTTACGATACGGATATGATTACAGGCTCCGTTTATTTTGTGCGGCTGTTTGAACGCACGGCAGAGGTTTGCGGCAGCCCGAAAGAAGCGGCGAATTGGATTATGGGCGACTTGATGAAGCTCCTCAATGATACGGGCACGCTGCCGGAAAACATGGCTTTCCAGCCGGATTCGCTCGGCAAAATTATTTTGATGCTTGCACAGAATAAGATCAGCCGCCAGTCGGCCAAAAAAGTGTTTGAGCAGGTGTTTAAATTAGATGTAGATCCGGAGCAGTATGTGAAGGAAAATAACCTCGGCGTGCTCAACGATACGGGTGCAATCCGCGCCGCGGTGGAAGAAGTGCTTGCAGCAAATGAAAAATCCGTTAATGAATATAAGGGCGGAAAAACGCAGGCATTCCAGTACCTCATCGGCCAATCAATGCGGGCCTTGCGCGGCAAAGCTCCTGCGCAGGAGGTTACCAAGCTGCTCAAGGAGCTGCTTGGCGAGTAAAAATCAGAATCATTCGGCTGCCTCAGCGGCCGGTTTAAACGGCAGGAGACCTTCGGTATGCAAATGCGTGCTGGTCTTTCCTGCCGTTATCTACTTGGATGCAAATAGAACCAGCCCCACGCTTCGCTCATTCGTTTTTGTTTCGTCAGCCCGCAACTCCCAAACAAGGAAATATTTTCAAATACTTCAAGTTTTGGCTTGCGTTCCTGTTTTGGTTGATATACACTATTTATAGGAAGGACTGAACCTTGATATAAAAGCAACGAGCCAAGGAAATGCGATTTTCTCACGATGGGCAGAATTGATTCGTATGAGGCGTGAAGCGTGCGTTTTAGCGGATCAGATAGACATGCCAATTGGTTTTGGAGGTTCTTTTGATGGATCTAGAATTTGGACAATTAAAAAAAGCTGATTATAAAAAGGCGATTCAATTTGCCATAGAAGGTATGCACTTTAACTGGTATTTAGATAATAAGCTGTTGCAAAATCTTTACGGCAGATATTTTCTGTATCTTGAAATGTCAAGGGCTACACAAGCCATCGCAGCATATAAAGGTGACGAACTAGCGGGCGTGTTACTCTGTGAAATGAAAGGAGAAGCAAAAAAGGATCACTCTATTTGGAAGTCTGCCTATGTAAAAATTTTTGATTTTTTACAAAACCTGTTTGTAAAAAATGGTGTTGCGCCTTATGACGAGGCGAATCGAGGAATGTTGGTAGAATACTGTAAACACAATTCGCCAGATGGAGAAATTATTTTTTTAGCAGCAAATCCGAATATCAAGGCAAAAGGAATTGGCAGTATGCTGCTGCGAGAATTAGAAGAACGAGAAAAAGGCAAAAAAGTATTTTTATATACCGACAGTGCTTGTACATACCAGTTTTATGAGCATCGCGGTTTTGAATTGGCGCAGGAAAAAGATATTACATTGAAAATAGGGAACAAGGAAGTGGCGCTCCGATGTCTTTTATATAGTAAAGTGCTTGGATAACGGACGGTTTTCAGCTCATCGGGCTCATTTTATTTGGCTGCTGGTAAAAGGATCTATCTCATACCAATGATACGATGGGCATACCCTCGGTGTACAAAGAGCAACACGGTTTTTTTAGGGCATCTTCGGAGACTGACTGCGTAACTTTCGTTGCCGGGCTGGCGTCCATCAAGGACGATGACGCCGCCAGCGTTGGTTTTCGCCGCTGGCAGGCGTATTGATCTTTGTACACAGTGGGTACACTTTGGAGAAAGCAAAACGGAAGGTGTGGTGGAAATATTGGATACGATCTCCCAGGGAGAGAGAGGGCGGCTCGTATCCTGATTGATAGAGAGGAGCAGAAAACGATGACAACCAAACAGAAAATTCTTTTGTCCGTCTGCGTGACCACCGCTGTGCTGGCGGCCGCACTTATTGTGCTCTTTGCCGGGAATGTCTTGTTGCTGCGCCGGAATACACAGAAGGTCCCCATCCATTCGGAAGACTTTTCACAGAGGGAAGGCGCCGACCGCATCCATTTTTTAAATACCGGCTCGTCAGACGCAATCCTCATTGAGTCAAACGGCCGCTTTGCTCTTGTGGATGCTGGGGAGGATAGCGACTATCCCGCAGATCGGCCCAACTTGATCTATACTGGTTATGAGCAGGTCGTTCTACAATATTTGAAGGATCATGCCGCGGATGGGAATGGAAAGGTAACGCTCGATTTTGTGCTGGCCACCCATGCCCATTCTGACCATATGGGAGGCTTTGATACAGTGATTTCCGACCCGGATATTACCGTGAAGCGGGCGTATCTGAAGCCATACCGCCCGGATAATATCCGCAGTAAGGAGAAACGCCAGTGGGATAATCAGGAAGTTTATGATCAGATGGTGCAGGCGCTGAATGCCCGCGGCGCTGAAATTGTTTCCGAGATTCCAACGCAGGCGTTCCCGTTCGGGGATTTTACGATCCGTTTTCTGAATACGGAAATTGATACAGAGCATCAGGGCATTGATGAAAATGATAATTCCGTGCTGACGCTGCTGGAAAAGGACGGCACCAGGGCGCTTTTGACAGGCGACCTGAATAACCTCAGCGGGGATGAGACGCGCCTTGGGCCGGAGATCGGCAAGATTGATCTGCTGAAGATCGGGCATCATGGCTATGTGTTCTCCTCTTCCCAGAAGTTTTTGAACACTTTGAGCCCAGAAGTGACCGTTGCGACAAACCGCCGCTCTAAATGATCTATCCCACGGTGAAGTGGCGGCTGGCCCTGACTGGATCTGCACTTTTTACCACAGTGGATTACAATGGCGTTATGGCGACTTTCCCAGATGGCGGCGGGCTCGTGATGACCGACCATATTATGAACGAAGAGGAGATGGCGCTGACGATCCCCACGCAGAAATAGGCGCGTGCGCTGGCCCCTTCAGCGTGCAAGAGGGTGGAACGCTGTAAAAAAGGCGCAATATCACGGGAATTTTTATTTTTGCTTGCTATTTTATTTGCAGTGTGATAAAATATACGATAAAGAAGATGACTAGTATGAAAGAGTGGGGCAACCCGCTCTTTCTGCTTGTCATAGCCATTTTGCAACAAACCCGCCGCTTGGCTTGAAACGGCTGCGGGAATTTTTGTGGGAAAAGAGGAATGCTTTTGTCATCGAAGGGCAAGGGCGGCAACACGGTGGCCGCCGTATGGGCGCTTGCGGAGCCATTGGCGCAGCAGTTAGGGCTTACGCTTTGGGATATCCGCTTTGTCAAGGAGGGCGCTTCCTGGTATCTGCGCGTTTTTGTGGAGAAGGAAGGCGGCGTCAGCGTGGATGACTGCGTGGCGATGAGCCATGCACTGGATGGCCCGCTGGATGAAACGGACCCGATCGAGCAAAACTATTATTTAGAGGTTTCGTCGCCCGGCTTAGAGCGGGAGCTGACGCGGGATGAGCACTTTCAGGCGCTGCTGGGTGCACGCATTAAGGTGCGCCTGATCCGTCCGGTGGATCAGGTGCGTGATTTTACTGGCGAGCTCTTATCCTTTGACAACGGAGCAATTACGCTGCTGCTGGAAAACGGCACGCAGATGCAGCTACAAAAAAAAGAGGCATCCTGGATTCGGCTGGATGATGCAGATGCATTTTAAAAAGCCCGATAGAAAGCGCCTGACATACGCCGGAAGCGGGTGGCCTAATTTGCGCGTTAAGAAAATGGCCGGCCCGTTTGGCACAGTCAGGGATAGGGCCTGAAAGCAGGCGCTGATCCGAACCCGGCTTTGATATGGAAAGGAATGGTCATAAAATGAATACCGAGTTTTTTGAGGCGGTTAAGATTCTGGAGAAGGAAAAGGGCGTACCAGCAGAGCTGCTCTATGAAAAAATACAAACTGCCATCATTGTGGCGGTTCGCAAAAATTACCACGATAAAGATGTTGTCTGCTGTGAAATCAAGCCTGAGGAAAGCGAATTGAACGTTTTTCTGCACAAAACGGTAGTTAACGAAATTTCAGATCCAGATACGGATATCCTGACGGAAGAGGCGCAGAAGTATAAGCCCAGTGCCCTGCCGGGCGACATTGTGGAAATTCCGCTGGAGCCCAAGCAGTTTGGCCGAATTGCCGCGCAGACGGTGAAGCACGTGATCCGGCAGGCATCCGCGAAGCGGAGCGCGGCCAGGTGATGCAGGAATTCCAGAGCCGCCAGCAGGAGATCACAACCGCTAAGGTGACGCGGGTAGACCCAGTTTCCGGCAATGCAACGTTGGAAATTGGCCGTGCAGAAGCAGTGCTGCCTAAGGGTGAGCAGGTGCCTGGAGAAACCATCGCGGAGGGCGATCTGATTAAGGTGTACATCGTAGACGTACGCGAGAGCGAAAAAGGCGGCCCGAAAGCGATCATTTCCCGTACCCACCCGGGGTTGGTCAAGCGCCTGTTTGAAACGGAAGTGCCGGAAATTTATGACGGCACGGTGGAGATCAAGGCCGTATCCCGCGAGGCCGGCTCCCGCACGAAGCTGGCAGTTTACAGCCGCGATCCGAATGTGGATGCCGTGGGCGCCTGTATCGGCCCGCGCGGCGCGCGCGTGGGCAAGGTGGTTGACCTGCTCGGCGGTGAAAAAATCGATATTGTTAAATATAGCGAAAACCCCGCTGAGTTTATCGCGGCGGCATTGGCCCCGGCGGAAGTGCTCAGCGTAGAAATAGAAGACGGCGCGGCAAATTCGTGCCATGTAACTGTGCCGGATACACAGCTTTCCCTGGCCATTGGCAACAAAGGGCAGAACGCCCGCCTGGCAGCAAAGCTGACCGGCTGGAAGATCGATATCAAGCCGGAGAGCGGCTTCTATGAGCCGAAAGCGGAGCAGGAAGAAGAAACAGAAGCATGATCGAAGGCTCTTGCATTTAGGCGGTAAGGGGGATGGAAATGCAGAATAAAAAGGTTCCGCTGCGCAAGTGTGTCGGCTGTTGTGAAATGAAGCCCAAAAAGGAGCTCGTGCGGGTTGTGCGCAGCCCGGAGGGGGAGATTTCACTGGATTTAACCTCTCGCAAGCCCGGCCGCGGCGCATATGTGTGCCATGACCCCGAATGCCTTGCGAAGGCCCGCAAAAAAAAGCAGCTGGAGCGCGCGTTCCAGTGCAAAATACCGGATGAGGTTTATGACTGCATGGAGGAGGAGATGAGGCAAAATTGAAAATGGTTATTTTCAATTTACCGCCATCAGGGGGGCGCTTATGATGGATGACAAAGCTCTCGGGCTTTTGGGAATCGCCAGAAGAGCGGGCCGCTTAAGCCTTGGGCACGATGCTGCAAAGGGCGCCGTCCTCGCGGGCAGGGCACGGCTGTGCCTCATCAGCGCGGATGCGTCCGACCGGCTGGAACGGGAATTTTTCCGCATGACACAGGGTGAAAAGAGCATCCCGCTCAGGCGTGTCCGGTATACGATGGAACAATTCCACCGCGCAATCGGCGCAAAAGCGGGCGTGCTTACGGTGGATGACGACGGCTTTGCAGAAAAGCTGCTGACAGGGGAGGATAATGCGTATGATGATGAATAAATACAGGGTTCACGAGGTGGCAAAGGATTTCGATAAGCCGAGCAAATCGGTGATCGACCTGCTGGGGGAATATTTTGAGGAGCCAAAGAAGCATATGACGGCGCTTGAGGAGAAAGAGCTCGATGTGATTTTTGAAACCTTTACCCAGCAGAATGAAGTAGAGAGTTTTGACGCATACTTTGCAATGGGCAAGCCTGCCGAGGCAGAGCAGCCTGCAAGGCCGGCAGAGAAGGAAGCGCCTGCCGCAAAAAAAGCGCCGGAGCAGCCGGCAAAGCCGGGCACGGCGCCGAAGCAGGAAAGGGGCGCGCAGCCTCAAAGCACGAAGCAGGGCCAGAAGCCGCAGCAGAATGCAGCGCCGCAAAAGAAGCAGGAGAGCCAGAATAAACAACCGCAGCGCCCGGCGCAATCTCGCACCAAGGGTGCGGCGCGCACGGTGAACACCCGCACAACGCAGGTGGAGCTGGATAAATACAACGAGCGCTATGAGAAGATTGCGCCGACTAACACGCGCGGCGCAGGTGACCAGAGCGTTCAAAAGCAAAATTAAAGCAGCGCTCCCAGCAGTACCGGCGGCAGGGCATGCGCTCCCCACGCAGGGAGTCCGAGGCAGAGCGTCTCAAGCGCATCGCCGCTGAGCGCGCGAAGAAGCCGCAGCTTGTCATCCGGGTGCCGGAGGAAGTTTCAGTAGGCGATCTGGCCGCCATGATGAAGCGCACTGCCGCAGAGGTGATTAAAAAGTTGATGGCGCTCGGCGTGATGGCCACGGTCAATGAGATCATCGATTACGATACGGCTGAGATCGTAGCCTCTGAGCTGGGCATTAAAGCGGAGAAAGAAGTGGTCGTCACCATTGAGGACCGGATCATTGACGATAGCGCGGATGACGATAAGGATCTTTTACCCCGCGATCCGGTTGTTGTGGTGATGGGCCACGTTGACCACGGCAAAACCTCCCTGCTGGATGCGATTCGCAACACCTCGGTAACAGAGGGCGAAGCGGGCGGCATTACGCAGCACATCGGCGCATACCGCGTATCTATCGACGGGCAGGATATCACCTTCCTGGATACGCCCGGCCATGCGGCCTTCACTGCAATGCGCGCACGCGGCGCGCAGGCGACAGATATCGCGGTTTTGGTGGTTGCAGCGGATGATGGCATCATGCCGCAAACAGTGGAAGCGATTAACCACGCGAAAGCGGCGAATGTTTCGATTATTGTCGCAATCAATAAGATGGATCGCCCCGGCGCCAACCCGGAGCGCGTGATGCAGCAGCTGACGGAATATGAGCTCGTCCCCGAAGAGTGGGGTGGAGATACAATCTGCGTTCCGGTTTCCGCCAAGGCGCATCAGAATATTGACAAGCTGCTGGAGGCTATCCTGCTCGTTGCAGAGATGAAGGAATTGAAAGCCAACCCCAACCGCGCCGCAAAGGGTATTGTGATTGAAGCGCGCCTCGACAAAGGCCGTGGCCCGATTGCGACGCTGCTCGTTCAAAACGGCACGCTGCATGCCGGCGATATCATCGTGGCAGGCACGGCTGTCGGCCGTGTGCGCGTGATGACGGATGACCATGGCCATAAGGTGGAAGAGGCGGGGCCGTCTGTCCCTGTGGAGATCATGGGCCTTGCGGAGGCCCCCCAGGCTGGGATGCATTCGATGCGGTTTCCGATGAGCGCCTGGCGCGAACGCTAGTCGATCAGCGCAAACAGCAGGCCAAGGAAGAGCAGTTCAATGCCATTCAGAAGATAACGCTGGATAATCTCTTTGCCTCCCTCCAGGATGGTCAGATGAAGGAGCTCAATATCATTATTAAGGCCGATGTGCAGGGCAGTGTGGAGGCTGTCAAACAGAGCCTTGAAAAGCTTTCAAACGAAGAGGTGCGCGTGCATGTGATCCATGGCGGCGTAGGTGCGGTCAGCGAATCCGATGTGATGCTCGCCCATGCGTCGAATGCCATTATCGTCGGCTTCAACGTCCGCCCAGATCCGGTGGCGGCGAGCCAGGCGGAGCGCGATGGCGTGGAGATGCGGATGTATCGCATCATTTACGACTGCATTGAGGATGTGGAGCATGCAATCAAGGGCATGCTTGCTCCGAAAATCCGCGAAGTGGAGCTTGGCCGTGCGGAGGTGCGCAATACGATCAACATCTCCAGCGTGGGCAGGATTGCCGGCAGCTATGTAACAGATGGCAAGGTGCAGCGCAATGCAAAAATTCGCGTTGTGCGTGACGGCATTGTGGTGGCGGAGGATGAAATCGCCTCCCTTCGCCGCTTCAAGGATGATGTCAAAGAGGTGGCCCAGGGCTATGAATGCGGCATCGGGCTTGTGAAATTTAACGATATCCGGGAAGGCGATATTCTGGAAGCCTTCATTTTAGAAGAATATAGGGATTAAAGCATGGCGCCGCGTTCTCCGCGGGCCGAAAGGTATGAACGATAAATGGCAGGATACCGAATTGACCGCGTATCGGAAGATATCAAGCGGGAAATCATTGCAATTATGCGTGAGCTGAAGGATCCCCGCATTCAGGGGATGCTGACGGTCGTGCGCGTGGAGGTTAGCTCAGACCTCTCTTTTGCCAAGGTGTATGTTAGCGCAATGGAAGGCTTGGAGACGGCGAGGCTTGCTGTGAAAGGCCTGACAAGCGCAACGGGCTACGTCCGCCGCGAGGTGGGCGGCCGCCTGCACCTGCGCAAAACGCCGGAGCTGAAATTCATTGCGGATGACTCCATTGCACACGGCATGGAAATCACAAAAAAAATTGAAACGCTCGTGAAGGAGGATGGGGATGCGGATTGATGAAAAAGCGGCCGCCCGGCTGCTGGAAGGTCAGGACGATTTTCTCATCCTCACGCACGGCCATCCGGACGGGGACACGCTGGGCTGCGCTTTTGCGCTCTGCCGCGGGCTGCAAAAATGTGGCAAACGCGCGCGCGTGGAATGCACGGATGAGATCCCCGCAAAATTTAGCTACCTTTGGCGGGAGGTGGAGCAAGAGGCGTTTGCCCCCCGCTTTTTTGTGGCTGTAGACGTGGCGGATCCAAAGCTGCTGGGAAAGCGCTTGGAGGAACGCTATGCGGCGCATATTGATTTGTGCATAGACCATCATGGCTCCAACACTCTCTATGCGGCTCAAACGCTGCTCGATGCCTCCGCCGGTGCGGCCTGTGAGGTCATCTATGAGGTGCTCCGGGAGCTAGGGGTGGAGATGGATGAGCAGATTGCCGATTGCATCTATACCGGCCTATCCACAGATACGGGCTGCTTCCGCTATTCCAATGCGACCGCGCGTACGCACCGGATTGCGGCCGATATGATTGATTGCGGCGCGGACGCCCCATCATCACCAGGTCATGTTTGAGACGAAAACGCGCACTTACGCCGCCTTGGAGCGGCTTGCCTTGGATTCTCTCGAAACCTATTGCAACGGCCGAGCGGCCCTCATTACAGTGACGCAGGAGATGTATCGCCTGAGCGGCTCAAACGAAAGCGAGTGCGATCCGATCGCCTCGTTGCCGCGTCAGATTGAGGGGGTGCTCGTTGGCGCGATGTTGCGGGAAAAGGCGGATGGCACCTTTAAAGCCTCTGTGCGCACCCACCGGCCTGTGGATGCAGCCGAGCTCTGCAAGCGCATGGGAGGCGGAGGCCACCCCCGCGCGGCGGGCTGCCAGCTGGAGGGCCCGCTGGAATGTGCAAAGAAAGTGCTGCTTCAACAGATTCGTGCAGTTTTGGAGGCGTAAATGACCGGAATCATCTGTGTGGACAAACAGGAAAATATGACCTCCTTCTCCGCTGTAGCGCGCGCACGCCGAATCACAGGGGAGAAGAAGGCGGGCCACGCGGGCACGCTTGACCCAATGGCAACGGGGGTCCTGCCGGTGTTGTTCGGCGGGGCCACCCGTTTTATGGAGTTTTTACCGGTGCAGGATAAGGGCTACCGAGCGCACATTCGGCTGGGGTTGACTACCGATACCCTTGATACGACGGGCACAGTGCTCACACGCAGCGAGCCGCATGTGACAAGGGAGCAGCTGGAGCAGGCGCTCTGCGGTTTTCGAGGCGCTATTTTGCAGGTGCCGCCGATGTATTCCGCCCTGTCGAAGAATGGCGTGCGGCTCTATGAGCTTGCACGCAGGGGCGAGGAGGTAGAGCGGCCCGCACGGCCTGTAACGGTTTACCGGCTGGAGCTGATGGCGTTTGATGAGCAGGCGCAGGAGTTTGAAATCGATGTGTTCTGCTCGAAGGGCACCTATATTCGCTCTCTAGCGGACGATATCGGCCGTGCGCTCGGCTGTGGGGCCGCCATGTCGGCCTTACGCCGGTCATATGCCGCCGGTTTTTTCCTGGAGGATTGCGTCACGCTGGATGCGCTCGCAGCATTCCGGCAGGATGGTGCGCTTTCGCAATGCATCATCCCGCTGGAGCGGGCGCTGGGAACATACCCGTCCCTGACGGTGACCGAGGCGCAGGCTGTGCGATTTGCAAACGGCGGCGCGCTTGATGCGGGCAGGCTCCGTTTTGCGAAGAGACAGAGCGGCTTCTACCGGGTATACAGCCCGGATCAGAATTTTCTCGGCCTGGGGGAATTGCCCGTGCAAGGGGACGAGCTGAAAGTCCGGCGGGTGCTACAGGACACTTGATGAAAGGAACCTCTCTTCAGAAAGGAGGAAAGCCCATGCCGTATGTGACTAATTTTCACACCTTGCCCCAAACAGGAACCTCGCTTGCACTAGGAAATTTTGACGGCGTGCACACTGGCCACTGTGCAGTGATCAGTGAGGCCGTGCAAATGGCGCGCCGATGGGAGCTGTTGCCCGGTGCGGTGGTCTTTCGGGAGCATCCGCAGGCTGTGCTGCGGGGCTGCGCTCCTGCCCGGCTCTGTGATGACCGGATGCGTCTGCGGGCTTTTGAGGCCGCGGGTGCACAAGCCATCTGTGTGGTTGATTTTCAGGAGATTATGTGCCTTTCTCCGGAAGCGTTTGTCGAGCAGATTTTGGTGCGCCGCCTCCATGCGCGGGCTCTTTCGTGTGGGTATGATTACCGTTTTGGAGGGGGATGCACGGGAGATGCAGCCAAGCTGCGGGAACTGTGCCAAGGCTATGGAATCCGCTTTTCTATGGCGGAGGAGGTTGATTTCTGCGGGCTCCCGGTGAGCAGCACCCGCATTCGCGCGGCGTTGGAGCAGGGCAGGCCGGAGGAGGCCAACGCCATGCTCGGTCGGCCTTTCTGCTACGATTTCACCGTGGTGGGAGGCGATCGGCGCGGCAGAAAGCTCGGTGCTCCCACTATCAACCAGTTTTTTCCATCCGGCTTTGTCGTTCCGAAGTTCGGCGTTTATGCATCCAAAACATTGGTAGAGGGCCGATATCATCCTTCTGTTACCAATATCGGCATGCGCCCCACGATCGGAACGCAGAGCCTGCGCAGCGAGACCTATATTATGGATTTCAGCGGTGACCTGTACGGGCAAAATATTGAGGTATCCCTTCTGCACTTTTTGCGCGGTGAGGTGCGTTTTGAGTCTCTTGATGCGCTACGCGCGCAAATTGCGGCGGATGCGCAGGCGGCTAGAAATTTTGTTCAGGCGGAGGAAGCATCAAATGCATAACATTCAGGCTGTGTTGTTTGATTTTGACGATACTTTGCAGGATCGCGAGGCGGCCTATCGGGCCTACTGCGCGGCCTTTTTGGGGGGAATTCTTCCCTGCTCTCCCACCGGAGGAGAAGGCCCGGCGCATCGATGAGATGGAAGCGCATATTGAAGGCGGCTACCGCAAGCGTGAGGAATACTTTCCGGAGATGATCGCGCTGTGGGGGTGGGAGAGCCATCCGCCGGTGGAATTGCTCTGCCGCCATTTTAACGAGCACTATGGCGAGCATGTTGCGCTTTTCCCCGATGCGATTCCCACCATTCAGGCGCTGAAAGAGCAGGGTTATCTGCTTGGCGTCGTCAGCAACGGCCCATCTGTTTTGCAGAATAAAAAGCTTGATACGGCGGGAATCCGCGACCTGTTCGATGTGGTGGCCGTGTCTGGCGATTATGGAATTCACAAGCCGGATAGGCGCCTGTTCGATCTTGCGGCGCAAAAGCTCAATGTGCCGAATGAAGCGTGCCTGTTTGTGGGCGATCACCCGGTGAATGATATCAAGGGCGCGCTCGGCGCGGGCATGCAAGCCATATGGATGGATTACGGCACCTTTGCCGGGCAGCGCACACAGGGCGTGCCGGAGATTCGGCGGGTTTCCCAGGTGCTCGGGCTGCTGGAGGATTTGCCGCGGACAGTGTAGTGATGCAAACAGTCACCGCGTTTATCTGGATCCTTTCGCAATTGAATAGGCATGAAAACTTTAGCATCAGCAGGCCTTTTTAGCCAGAATAAAAGATTTTTAGTCAATACGCACATTTTTCTTGCAAAATAGTGTTTGATTTAGTCTAATTTTATAAAGTAGGATGAGATATGAGAAAGAACATTGTGTTTGCCCTGCTTGCGTCGGCTATTTTTTTGGCGGGGTTAACAGGCTGTGTATCGCAAAAGGAGCATGAGGGTGTGGTGGCGCAGGTTCAGGCGCTGGAATCTGAGAATACGCGATTAAAAGCAGAGGCGTTGGAGCTTTCGGCAAAGGTTGACGAATATGAAAACGGCAAGGAAAATCTTCTGGTCAAAGTGAGAAACCATTTTGAAAAGAAGGAATATGACGAGGCAAAGCAGCTTGCGCAAACGCTCCACAAGAAGTTCAACGGAACGTCGGAGGATCAGCAGGCCCAGCAAATCATACAGCAGATTGACAAGACCCTGGAAGAACAGAAACGCACAAAAGAGGCAGCGGAATCGAAAGCTGCCGCTGAAAAGAAAAAAAACTGCGCGGGATAAAGCAAGGGAGATTATCCGGGTTTCTAAAGTTTATACGGGGACGCCCAATTCAGCGGGGGGTGTCATTTATATATCGTATGGAAGAACATGTCCGACAAAACGATCAAATATGTTGATTTTGAGGCGGTTCCCATTAACGCTGTGGGCGATGTGGTTTCCTGTGAAATCCGCAGGTCATCCACTTTTTATGGGCAGGAAACCGGCCCTTATAAAAAAGGCCAGGGGAATTCTGGCGCATATCTCTGGGAAAACGCATGGTATAATCCTTCCATTACTTCCGCACAGATACGAGGTATTGAGGTTACATATATGGACGGCTCTTCCGTAACGCTTAAGCAGGATGAGATTCAATATGTGCGCTATTGATGGCTGAGAGAAATATGCTCTGTTTCATGAATTTCAAGTTTCTCTTTACAATTCCCATTCTATATGATAAAATAAGCAAGTATTATGCCCTGCTCTCGGCAGCTGGATGAAACCGCCAAGCGGTGCGCCACCTGCCTCCTGCTGGGAGCCCGGCGAATTTTTAAATGAGGTGACAAGCATGACCAACGAAGAAAAAAAGGCAATCATGGCCGAATATGCGCTCCACGAGGGCGACACCGGCTCCCCGGAAGTGCAGATCGCAGTGCTTACAAAGCGCATCAACGATCTGACCGACCACCTGAAGGTGCACAAGAAGGATCACCATTCCCGCCGCGGCCTGCTGAAGATGGTCGGCCATAGGCGCAATCTTCTTAAGTATTTGCAGGATAACGATATTGAGCGCTATCGTGCCATCATTGCACGGCTCGGCATCCGTAAATAAAACCGCATTGAGGCAGGCGGGGGAGGCCTTCTTCCCCGGCCTGCCTTCCGTATGTTACCACGCATTTTCGACGCAATACGATTTCTTTTGCATCCATTCGGGCGGGTGCATGGTTTAGCAGTGAATCGAGCGCATGGCTTTATCCGTGCGCTGGATTTATTGCTAAGCGTGCTGCCTCCCGTGGAAATAAATTTTTACGAGGTAGAAATATGTTCGAACAGTACAGAAAATTCGAAACAATGCTTGCTGGCCGCCCGTTGACGGTGGAAACCGGCAAAATGGCACAGCTTGCAGGCGGCTCCTGCATGATTAGCTATGGTGAAACGCAGGTGCTCTGCAACGCCACCATGTCCGACAAGCCGCGCGACGGCATCGATTTCTTTCCGCTTTCCGTTGATTTTGAGGAGAAGCTTTATGCCGCGGGCAAAATCCCCGGCTCTTTCCAGCGCCGTGAGGGCCGCCCGAGCGAGAAGGCGATCCTAGCATCCCGCGTGATTGACCGCCCGATCCGCCCCTTATTCCCGAAGGATATGCGCAATGATGTGGGCGTTGTAGCCACTGTTATGTCCTGCGATCCGGACTGCTCTCCGGAGATCACCGCGATGATCGGCGTATCCATTGCGCTGAGCATCTCCAACATTCCGTGGAAGGGCCCGATTTCCGGCGTTTCCGTCGGCTATATCGATGGGGAGTATATCATCAACCCCACCGCTGAGCAGCGCGAGCGCTCTGAAATGGCGGTGACTGTCGCCTCAACGGACAAGCTTGTCGCCATGATCGAGGCGGGCGCGAAGGAAGTTTCCAACGATGTGATGTTTAACGGCATCATGGCCGGCCATGAGGCAAACCAGCAGATCATCGAATTCATCAAAGAAATCCAGCGGGAAGTTGGCCGCGAAAAAATTGATTTTCCGTCAAACGATCCCTCTCCAGAGCTGTTTGAGGCTGTGAAGGCCTTTGCCATCGATGATGTGCGCGCAGCGCTTGACACAGACGATAAGCGCGTGCGCGATGAGCGCCTGCTGCCTGTTTACGATAAAGTGCATGCGGAATTTGATGAGAAGTTCCCAGAGGAAGCGGATAAGATCGACGACTGCCTGTATAAGCTCCAAAAATTCGTTGTACGTCGCTGGCTGCTGGATGACGGCAAGCGTGTGGATGGGCGCGGCATTGATGAGATCCGCCCGTTGGCAGCAGAGGTTGATGTGCTCAAGCGCACGCACGGTTCCGCTATGTTTACCCGCGGCCAGACACAGGTGCTCACTGTGACAACGCTTGGCCCGGTGGGCGACGCCCAAATTCTTGACGGCATCGATGAAGAAGATCGCAAGCGCTATATGCACCAATATAACTTCCCATCCTATTCGGTGGGTGAAACTCGCCCGAGCCGCGGCCCCGGCCGCCGCGAAATTGGCCATGGCGCCCTCGCAGAGCGCGCACTGCTGCCGGTGATCCCGAGCGTGGAGGAATTCCCCTATGCGCTGCGCCTGGTCTCTGAGGTGCTTTCCTCCAACGGCTCCACTTCCCAGGCTTCTATCTGCGCATCCACCCTGTCCCTGATGGCGGCGGGCGTGCCGATCAAAGCGCCGGTAGCGGGCATTTCCTGTGGCCTCGTCACTGAGGGCGACCGTTTTATGACGATGGTTGACATCCAGGGCCTGGAGGATTTCTTCGGCGATATGGATTTCAAGGTAGGCGGCACGAAAAAGGGCATCACCGCCATCCAGATGGATTTGAAGATCGACGGCCTTACACCGGAGATCATCAAAGAGGCGCTTGAGAAAACCTACAAGGCACGCCTGTATATTCTAGATGAAATCATGCTCAAATGCATCCCTGAGCCTCGCGCGGAGCTCTCCAAATATGCACCTAAGATGCTTACCACCAAGGTGCCGGTGGAGAAGATCAGCGAAGTGATCGGCAAGCAGGGCAAGGTGATCCAGAAGATCTGTGCGGAATGCAACTGCAAAATTGATGTGGAAGAGGATGGCAGCGTCTTTATCTCCGCAATTGAAATCGACGATGCCAAACGCGCTTTGCTTATGGTGGAGACGATTGCAAACGATCCAGAGCCCGGCTCGATCTATAAAGGCGTTGTGACTCGTATCTTGACGTTTGGCGCGTTTGTTGAAATTGCGCCCGGCAAGGAAGGCTTGGTTCACATTAGCCATCTGGATGTAAAGCGCACGGAGAAGGTGGAGGATGTCGTCAATGTGGGCGATGAAGTGATTGTAGAAGTGCTCGGCACCGATGAGAAGGGGCTGAACCTCTCCCGCCGCAATGCGCTGATTAAGGTGGAGGGCCTCGTGCCGGAGAATACCATCTCCGATGCGCCCCGCCGCCCTGCCCCGCGCAGGGATAATAACCGTGGCGGTGACCGCCGCAATGACCATCGCGGCGGCCGCCCGCCCCGCAGGGACTAATAAGCTATAAAATAAAATGTTCAGGAGCCCGGAAAGCGATAGTAGCTTTCCGGGCTCCTTTTGCTCGGAAAGCGATAGTAGCTTTCCGGGCTCCTGTTTGTGTGACAATACCCAAGGATTTTCTGAGGGGCATGTCTCCTTCTCCCCAAAGGGCTTTTTTTGGTTATCTATCATACTTGATTGCTATATTCGTTTTACGATTGTGTAAAGTGATAGTAGCCGTGTAATAGCGTTTTTGGTTATTCTCTAATGATATGAAAAAGCATAGCGATCTAATCAGCCTATTTTTTATTTTCTATTTGTGGTTATCTATCTCAAAATCTGTATGATTAAAAAATAAACTCCATCTTAATGATAATTGGATTGTGGTACGGCTGTGCCCGGTAGGTGCAAATTTACCACCCACCGCTCCTTTATCGGTGGGGATTGCAGGCTTTTTGGCGTTTTCCCAAGCAGCTCTCCGGCCTAGAACCCCGAGTTCTGCCCGGGCGTTTTTTCTGGGATCCTTTGCGATTTCGGCATAGGATTCCGGGCAGATTTTTCGGACTTTTCTTGCAGTGGACGGATCAACAGCAATGAATACAGCCGGTGTGCGTGAGATCGCCTGAGATTGCAAAGTTTCAACATGAATGTTTTGGGAATTGAAAACCTATATGTATAATTAAGGATTTATTTCATAAAAACTCTAGAAATAGGTCGAAAATATGTTGACATCATATATATAACGTAGTATCATATAACAAAAAAATTGATATTTTATGGGGGATTTCATGGAATTTTCTTTGGCTTTTAATGGAGATATTGAATTGATTCAGAAAGCGAATTCCATAAACTTGATTGAATGCTATTTTGGCACCGCATCACAAAATCCGGTTGGTAGCGGAAGACCGGTATCTCAAATGGCTAATGTTGACCGACGGGGGATCGAAGATGCTGTACGTCTGGCCCATAGTGCTGGAAAGAAATTTAATTATTTAGTGAATGCTGCATGTATGGGAAACATGGAATATACAGGGAAGAAATTGAATCAAATCATAGAGCAGTTTGATTGGCTTGTTTCCGCGCAGGTGGATATGGTCACGCTGGCGAACCCTGTTTTGATCGATTTATGCAGGAAACGGTATCCAAACCTGAAAATTAGCGTTTCTTCCTTCGCCATGGTGGACAGCATTGAAGCGGCTAAGTTCTATAACAGCCTTGGTGTTCATGAAATTACAGTGCGTAATGGGATTGAGCGGGATTTCAGGCTGCTCGAAAAAATGCAGGCGGCCATTTCGTGCAATTTACAGGTTATGGTGAACCAGGTTTGCCTTTATCATTGCCCCTATCAGCAATATCATAATAATGTCATCAGCCACATGTCGCAGTACACCGTAGATGAAAAAATCAGTACAAATTATTGCACGCTTCATTGCCTTCTGCAAAAATACAGGGAGCCGGAGAATCTGCTGCGCTCTACTTGGTGCAGGCCGGAGGATCTCCATTTTTATGAGGAAATCGGAATCCGAAAATATAAACTGACAGATCGCAATAAATCCTCTTCATGGCTGTTGAGAACAGCTGATGCCTATTGCAGTGGAAAATATGAGGGGAATTTGTCAGAAATTCTGAACATGAATCATTTTCAAAATAAACAGATGATGCATGGCAAACACGTTAGTAAAACGGATTTAAAAACTCTTAGGAGCCTCATGCAGCTTGAAATCGATATTGACAATCAAAAGCTCGACGGCTTTATGGAGCATTTCCTAACTCATTCCTGCAATCTGCAAAGCTGTCGGGATTGTGGCTACTGCCGCGGATTTGCCCAGCGAGCCTTGCGTTATGATGCCGCAAGGCTTGAGCGCAGTTTATCGGTTTTGGAAGCAGTTGCAGAGGAGGGCGTGGCGATTTGAACATATTGGTATGTGTGAAGCCCGCGTTGGCCGGAGCAGACAGTGCAATGGTCACGAGAGAAAAGGCGGCTCTGGAAATCAGCCGACAGGATTTGCTTGCCTATAGCTGCGCACTCTGGCTGAGGCGGCAGGCGGGAGGTTCTGTTACCCTGCTAGCGATGTCGTCTGCAAACGCGGTGGAGTGCCTGGAGCCCTTGTATGCCTATGGGGCAGATCGGATTGTGCTTTTGAGCAATCCGCTCCTTGCTGGTTCAGATACGGTAGCAACCTCCTATGCCTTGGCGTCCTGGATCAGGAATGAGGGGCACTATGAACTGATTTTGTCGGGCTGTCAATCCAGCGATAGTGAAACAGGTCAGGTTCCTGCCAGCCTTGCCGAAAGCCTCGGAATGCCCTGCTATGCAAATGTGGTGGAAATTTCGCTGGGTCAACAAGGCTGTTTCCTCCTTAAGCGGGAGTTGGAGCGTTATTTTGTAAAAACGGAAGCCGCCGTTCCGACACTTTTGACCATTAAAAACTGGGCAGAATCGGAGCGGCCGAAGCTTGCACAAATTCTTGAAAATCATAAAAAGGTTGAATTGCAGCAGGTGCTCCCCTGTGATGCTTCTATGGTGGGGACTGCGGGATCGCAAACCCGGGTATGCCGGCTGAGAGACCGGAAAGAGAATTCCTTCAGGCAGGCGGAATTGTACGGGATAGATGAGGGAATAGAGCAGTTGTACGCTCAAATAACCCGTATCAATCAGATGAAGAGGGGGGAGAAAATTTATGGCTGAGGATGGCGCTGGACGTACAGTATGTGTTTATCTGGAAAATGCATGCGGTCATCTTTTAGCGTTCAGTGATGAATTGATTACTGTGGCGCGAGAACTGAAAAAGCGGTATGGATTTACCATTTCAGGGCTGGCTTTGTGCTCTGGGAATGCGTTGAAAAATCTTCTGCGTGAAGTGCAACAGCTTTCCTTTGAACGGATAGATATTTATATAGGAGATGCGTTCGAATATTTTGAGGACGGGAATTATTTAGAGGGTATTTGTGAATATTACGATAGTCACCGGCCCGACTTGATCTTAGCGCCCAATACAGTGCATAGCAAAACTGTTTTATCTCAGCTGGCAAGCCGGAAAAGGCTGGGCATGTGTGCAGACTGCGTAGAGATTTGCCAGCATGGGGAGCAGATTGTCGCGACACGACCAGTCTATGAGGGGAATACATACGCGGATATTTGCGCGACCGGTTCCACACTCGTTTGCACCATCAGAAAAAATATATTCGATCCGCATCCCCGCAATTCTGATGTTGCGGCTAACATTTGTATTCATCCGTGCGAAGCAGCAGGCATAAATTCAGAGCGGTTGCTGTCGGTTTCGAATCGGCACTTTGCCGGAACGGAAAGCAATCAGATTATGATCGGCGTGGGCGCGGGGCTGCGCAGGAAAGAAGACTTGGATCAGATTCGGCAGATGGCGGATCTGATCCATGCGGATATTGGTGTAACGCGCGCACTGGTCGAAAAAGGATGGGCTCCTAAGGAATATCAAATTGGTTTATCCGGCAGGGCCGTACAGCCAGAGCTATATATCGCATTGGGTATTTCAGGAGCTTCTCAGCATTTGATAGGCCTGCGTAAATGTAAGAATATTATCGCAGTCAATCGTGATGCGAATGCCACTGTGTTTCAATACGCTACTGTAGGAATCGTGGCGGATTTCTATGATGTCTTGCCCAGACTCAGTCAAATGATATTAAATCGCAGGAAGGATGGGTAACATGAGGGACTTGAAAGAGGCGGCGCTGTCCGTAATTACAGAAATGTTAAAAGAGGAGATCATCACACCGGCGGATCTGCTTTGCTATAGGTCCAATGAAATCGATACGGATCATCCGGACGAGGTGCGCAGCCAGATGGAGCATTGGTATAAAACGCTGGGTGTGGAACAAATTACGGGCAAGCCATTTCACTTGACCCGGCCTTACTTTTATAAGGAGGAGATCCGGGAGTTCCGGGAGCGGGGAGAGCTGTTGTGCTGTCTGCCCAAGGGGCTCTCTGCAAAAGACCTGAGTGAGTTGTTCCATTTTCATACCTGGGCGGAAAGCAGCGCATTGGTAAAGCAGAATTCAGAGGAAGAGGATTGTTGGTTCTTTGTCAAAAAGTCGACACAGCCAGAACTGCTGGATCGCACTGGAAGGGAAATCCAGCAGGTGATAAAAAAGCAGGGAGATCTTAATCTTACGTTGGAGCGGTATTTAGTCCTTGTGGCATCACTTTATGCCTTCTGCGGAATTACCACAGATGAAAAATATAAAACGTGGCTGCCAAATACCAAATATGAAGGCCGGCTGATGCTGATTGGCGGGTATGATTCAGCTGGGCAGATGAGTTTTCACGCATGGCTGCCTCAATTTCACTCTCCTTATGTTGGTGGAAGGTCGATCCGCATTTGTGAACATTTATGATTTTAAGGATGGTGAAGGCGCCTTGCAGGTGCTGAATACTGACCCCGGGCCGTTGCAGTGTGCGGCTCTCTTCCGAAGCAGACATACGCAGTTGTATCCGCCCGCCTTGTCTTTCCTGGGATATCCGGGCCGGTTGCATGGCTTGATTTGCGGCCTGAGCGTTGCTGAAGTGTGTTCTTCTTGTTGCCCATCCTTTCCGCTTGAAGCAGGAGAACTCGTGCTGATTTATGCCGGTGAGAAACCATATACGCTTTATACAGAAGAGGATTTACAGAAATTTCCGGTCATACGGGTAGAGCCCGAGTATGAAATTCCCTATTTGTTTTATGATTTGCTATATGTCGCATATCTTGTTTTTGATTGCTATATCAGCAGTGGATTGGATGGCGCAGCGATCCAAGGGAATAGCCTGCTGGAGCAGATGTTTTCCACCGTATGCGCCTACGAGGGCGAGGCGCTGACCCCGACGAAGAGGAATGCCGATATGTTTTTATTCACAGGGGTACCGGCTGAAAAGGATCTGTTGCTTTGTGATGGGAGGTTTGACCGACGTTTTCTCACTTGCGACGTACACAGAGATATTCTTTGCTGCATACGCGGTATGGAACATCCACCTGTGTCGGCGTTTGTCCATCATGAAAATATAATCGATATGCTCCAGGCAGGTTGCGGCGGCACAGCGCATTCCATTGTTCTGGATTGGTAAAGGAGGAGTTCTATGTTGGGCGAAAAAATAGTGGAGCATATGAAACAGTTTGGTCAGAGGCCGGCGATTCAAATAAATGATACGGGTGATGTTTATACATTTGCCCAAATTCTTCAGCGTGTTGAATATTATCGGCAACAACTGATTTTGCGGCAGCTGCCAGCAGGCTGTGTGGCAGCCGTATCTCTGGAGAACGTCGTGGAATATATTGCCGTTCTTCTGGCTTTGTGGCAGCACGACTGTATTGTTGTCCCTATGGAAGAGTGCAGTGCACATGCACTTTCCCAGGTGCAGGCGAAGGCTGGGCTGGATTATCTCCTGTGCGGGGAGATGCGGCCGGGCGGAGCGGTCCTTTCTGAAAGTGTATATCTGATTCCGCAGGGCGGACAGGCGCCTAATAGCACGCCGGCTCCAATTGACGCAGCTGTTTTTTTGTATACTTCAGGCACAACGGGCTTGCCGAAATGTGTGGTGTTTTCTCATGAAGCAATGTATCGAAATATCGCCGATCTTGCTCAATCGCTGAATCTGGCACCGTCAGATGTCTGCTACACGCCAGTGTCGCATTTGATCACCTCAGCGCTCACCACAATCTACATGCCGGGTCTGATTAGCGGCGCAACGGTTGTTATCAAAAAGACCTTCTTACCCGGAGCAATGAAAAATGTGATCAATCGCTATAGAGTCACGGTCCTATTCAGCGTACCCTTTGTTTATGCCAAATTGCTGGAAAGTCCAGCGATTGACCAGATTGAATGGGATCATGTTCGCCTGTGTCTCACTAGTTCCTCCTACATGGCTCCGCAGCATTTTGTAGGTCTCTATGAAAAAAGCGGCAAAGTGCTTCACTCCATCTATTGTTCGTCAGAGTGCGGCGTAATCTCATACCAGGCAAGCGACGATTTGACAAAAGCGCAAAGCAGCGTTGGGCATCCGGTAAAGGGAGTTTATATCAAGATTGTCGCAAGCGATGGGGTGGAAGTCCCTCACGGCGTCTGCGGTGAGATTCTGGTTGCCGGAGCCCATTGTGCATCCGGATATTATAACGATGATATATGCCAGAAAAAGTTAGTATCAGAACAGTACCCGGATTATTTTCACACAGGGGATTTCGGATGCGTGACGCAGGAGGGAATTGTCTTGAAGGGGCGTATCTCCCAAACGATGAATATTGCCGGCCATCTGGTGAATCCGCAGGAAGTGGAGGATAGGCTGATTTTGCACCCAGGGCTTCAGGACGCGGCGGTGTTTTCATTGCCGGATGATGATCACAATGAGCGTATTTATGCAAAAGTGGTTGCGGCGGATCGGGAGAACCCTCCCGATGAAGAGGATGTGATTCGTTTTTGCCGGGATGGAATGGAGGACTATAAGGTGCCGAGAAAAATCATCTTTGTAGACGAAATCGACCTGACGTCAACCGGCAAAAAGATCAGAAAACTGTGATTGATGGTGAATTGGAATTGATATTGATCATTGGGGGAAACGGATATATTGGCTCTCGTCTTTATCAGGAGCTGATTCAAAGCTTATCAGAGCCAGTCAGAGTGTATGACAAGCAGTGCACTTCTCCTCTTCTAAAAGGTGCGCAGTGGATGCAGGGGGATCTCAAGGATCCTATTTCAATTGAGCAGGCGCTTCATGAGGCGGATACTGTAATTTACCTGGCAGGTGGGCATTATGCGACCTTTCGGCAGAATCAGGAGAGCATGCTGGGAGATTTGGGGCGTTTTCTGGCTGTTGTGGCGTGTAATCCAGTCAAAAGGCTGCTCTATGCGAGCAATGGGGCGGCAGGAGCAGTTGGCAAGGAATTTGGAGAAGCGTTGCTTAGGGAGCATCCCTATCCGGCCATGGCGGCAGAGGCAGAGAATATGGTGCGGCAGTGTGCTGAGGCCATGGGAAGCTCTTATGCCATCATGAGGCTGGCAGAGGTGTATGGCCCGGGAGAACGCAGTCCCTTCCGCAGCAAATTAATCAGCCTGTTGGGCAATGGAGATGCCTTGTCCGCGCGTATTCACGTAGACGACGCAGTTCGTATCCTCTGTAAATTAGCCGTAGATACCAGTGCACAGGGCATCTTTGATGTGTGCGACGAGTTGCCGGTTACACAAAGAGAGTTTTATGCTTGCGTGCAGCAGATTGACGGCGAGATCTCCGTTCGCTGGCATGCGTCGGATTTATCCAGTGAGAGGATGTTGTGGAGCTTGCATGTGCTCCGGATGTTTTCCGTTCGGCTGTCATGCGAGCGGGTGAAGAAAGAGCTTGGCTACACCTTTCTGTATCCGACGATGAAAGAAGGCTTAAAGGCTTTGTATGTATTGGAGGATCATCCATGGGGAAAAAAGTATTAATCATGCCCAGCCCCCCGAATTCCGGCTCCCTGGGCTCAACGCTAAAGTTTATCGGCTTGGCGCAGAATCTAGTTGAAGATGGCTGGGAAACGGCTTTTGTGCTTGGCGGGCATGTTGCACAACTGGTTGAAGCGGCATCCTACCGCCTGTATTACAGCGAGCCGCCTGAGTACCATACAAAGCTTCAGAATATCAATAATTACATTGAGTTTGTTGAATGGACGGGGATGGCGGAAGAGGGTTATCTTTCTTATGCACTGAAAAGAGGATTGGAGATTGCCGGCGAGTTCCGTCCCGATGTGATATTCAGTCAGTCCAATCCGGCGGCGACGATTCTGGCAAATACGCTTCGCATTCCGCTTGTCCTTTTTGCGAGCACCCCGTCAACGCCGGAATTTCCTGCGAATGAGGCGGCTGGCGAGTACCTGACGGATCATTTCAACCCGATTTTAAAACGATACCGCCAGCCGCCCATTAAAAATGTATGCGAGCTGGTTTTTGACCGGGCGGATTGCGTCATCAATCCATCTATTCCCGAATTAGAACCCGGCCTTGACCGTTACCGGCAAGTTCAGTTTGCAGGAAGCGTGCTGAACCGACAGAGTGGCGGGGATAGCACCGCGCTGCTGGATAGACTGGACGGCAGGCCGCTCATTTTTATTTATACCAGTGTAGGTGCGATTCCGCCAAAGCTATACAGTGAAATCATTGCCCGTGCATTTGGAGATGGTGAATTTAACGTGCTGTGCAGCCTAGGATTTCATTATGAAAGGGAAGATATTATAACAGACCTCCCGGAAAATATCCGATTCGTCCAATACATCAATATCGAGGATGTAATGCCGCATTGTGCTGTCGTGGTGTTTCATGGGGGGCAGGATATGATGTTGACCAGCCTGATTCACGAAAAACCCAGCATCTGCATTCCCGGGAAGCATTTTGAGCGCTCGTTCAATGCGCAGCAGATGCAGCGTAACCAGCTGGCATATTGGATGAGTATTTATGAATTGCGCCCTCGCAAGCTAAAGCGTTTGGTGCAAATGGCGATGGATGAGATTGATCGGGAGCGTCTGCACCTGTTTTCAAAAAAAATTACGGAGTACCATGGAAATCAGCGCTGTGTAGCTATTTTAGATGGATTATTATGAGAAGGAGAGTTTTTGGTATGGAGCTGAAGCAATATCAGGCTGGCTTGTGTAAAATTTTGAGCAGGCAATTGGAAAAGCAACTGTCGCTTCCCGAACTGGAAGGAAAAAATCTGATCGATACCTATGGAATTAATTCTCTGATTGCACTTGAAATTATTATCGATATCGAAAAGGAATTTGGCATATTTATTGAGGATGAGGAGGAACTGATCCGTGCTTTTTCTTCCATTGATGATTTGGCAGCACTGGTCAGGAAGTATAAGGAATAGGTGATTTATTTTGCAGACCGTTTCGCAAAGGACCATAGATTTTATGTGTCAGGATATAAAAGATTGCATCCTCCGTGGCGACATTGGCCGGTGGGCGTCACATCTACACCTTGCAAGTGCCTATGCAAATACGATGCTGTTGGAATGGTTTCAACATAATTTTTGCCGCAGAGAAATCTGTTCTGTCGAGGTGGAGATGGAAAGATTATCCCAGGGGACGTACTGCATGATTACCTGTGTGATTCAGATTTTTTATCAAACTGGATATCGATTCCATGAGACAGTTACGTTTTATATAGATCCTATAAAGGAAACAGATTATAAAATCGTGCAGATTTATAACCCACCCACCCTTTTTCAAGGCTTTGGGGAGAGCCCCGGTTTGCAGGAAATCTTGCAGAGAGTTTGCCGTGAAGAGGAGGACTGGTGGAATCAGGCGGAGCTTAGCCGGCTGCTGGATGGGTATGAGGAAAAGAGCAGCTATAAAGTATATTCCAGGGCGGTGCACCGCTCTGCGCTTGGCAGAGCGAGCCATCCCGAAATTGAATGTGCCGTGCTGCTCAGTTGCGCGATGTCGATGCAATCCCATATGGTTGCTCATATTCTTTACCGGGAGAGAGAAACGGCCTGTAGTACGTTCCAACGAATCTATAATTGGATGGTCAGCAACTGTGAAACCAACCTGTATAAGCAGGAAAAGAAAGACACCTGGGAAAGCAAATTTGTGGTTCCATGGTTCAGTATGGAGGAATGCGCCTATTTGTACCGGAAAAAAGAAAAAGTACCGGTAGAATGCAACACATTTATGTCGTTTTTCTACGTTCTGCTTTTTCTGCTGCGGATTCCCCTGCATAATCTGATGCAGCTGCGCCTAGACGGTCAGGATAAGTTAATTGTTGATGTGGGTGAGACCTATGTGGTTTCAAGAAATGACGCGTTCCCCATTTCTGAACGGCCGTATTTTGCCTATATGCCCCCGGAGCGCGCCTTCGGAATCGACTGGGTGGCGAGCGCTCGGAAAACTGTTCTGTTTGAACAAGAGGACGGCCCGCTTTGCGTTCTCAATAAGATTTCCGGTTCATTTCACACAGAAGAGCTGGAGCATCTTTTGACCCGGGCGAAGGCTTCGGGCCAGGCCGCATTTCAGCTTTCTCCGCAGGGGAATCCAAGAGAATCAAGCCGACATTTCTGCCGAGCGATATTTCAATACCGCAAACAGTTTCCGGATTCGATTTTTTCATGGGCCGTTTATGCTTTTCAGTCCCTTTTTGTACCTAACCCGCAGGTGTATGTTTATGTCAGTGTAAAAAGTAAGCTGGTTCAGGCGTTTGCAATGCGCTATGGCAGAAATGGTACGCTTCTTTTTCTGCATCAATGCCGGGAGGAATCGATTTTTGTAGAAAACCACCGTATTATGACAGCAGATCAGGTAATACGATGCAAAACAGGAGATGCTAAATCTAGGGCATTGCTTTTCTACAGCGTGGTACATATCAGTGAGAACATATCCGGAGGAGTCATTCTGACAGATTGCGGTGTCTATGCTGTCTTTCAGGAGAATGCAGGTTATCGTATCTATGATATGGAACAGCTCATGGAAACAGACCGCATATGTGGTAAAGTGAAAGCTGCAATTAGTGAAAAAGAAGGGGAAATATACCCTGATAAACCGCCTGAAAAAACCTGCCGGATCCCTGCATTTTTAGAGGCGTTTATGAAAGGAGAGAAAGCGGATGCAGTATGAGGCTGTGATTATCGGCGCGGGGATCATGGGGTTATGCACAGCGTATTATCTGAATCAAGGCGGAATGAAGCGCATTTTGGTGGTTGACAGGGAACCTTATTTCGGAGGATATAACACAACGCGGTGCGCCGGAGGGCTTCGATACCAATTTGCGGATGAGATGAATATCCGCTTATCCCAGCTCAGTTGGAGTCTGATGCAGGAAACTGGGAAAAAAGCGGGAATATCCTTTCAATTGAATCGATGTGGATATGCGTTTTTCATCACAGACCGGCAAAGGGAGCAATCTTATTTGGAGGCTTACCATTTGCAGAAGGCGCTGGGTGTAGAAGTGAGTCTGTTCCAGGGGGAAGAATTTGCTCAGAGGGAACCACGGCTTCAGTATGAAGGCGTACGGTTTATTACCTTTGGCGCCGAGGAGGGGATCCTGGATGTCCATCAAGTGGTTTCCTTTCTGACGGACGCATTACAATATGCGGGGGTTTCGCTCCTGTGCAGCACGTGCGTTACCGGCATACAAAGAAAAGGGAGCGGTTTTGTTTTACAGACAGAACACGGGGATACATTCTATACTTCCCGTTTGGTCAACGCTGCCGGTCCATGGAGTAGCGATATATCACGCATGGTTGGGATTGACCTGCCAGTTGCGCGGGCTTTTCAGCAGATTTTTGTAACGGATCCGCTGCCGGGGATCAGCAAAGCGTTCCCGGTTGCGATTTATCCCGATTTAGGAATTGGCTTTCATGAAGAAGGAGGAGGAATACTGACGCAATATAACCGCCCTTACGAGCCGAATCTGTCTGATCGTATACGAACCGATTACAATTGGTTTTTGGCACATGCCCAAAAGGCAGTTGAATGGTTTCCACTCCTGCACGAGGCAAGCGTTTGTGCCCAATGGAGCGGATATTATGATGAGACGCCGGACGGCAGGCCAATCATTGGCGGCGCAGAAAATCTGTATCAGATCAGCGGCTTTAACGGGCATGGATTTATGCACGGCTTTGCGGCAGGCAAGCTGCTCAGTGAAAAAATTTTTAGACAATCAACCCCATTCGCTGTGTGTGGAAAAATTGGAGAAACCGAATTCTACGTATCAGGGGGAGCCGCGTGAAATATATAAAGTATAGGGAGTGGAAGTGGAACAATGTTGGAACAATCCGTTATGAGCCTCTTGAAAGAGCTGGTTTCTGCTGGAAAATTGGATGCACAGAGCCTTGCCGTATTGATTGGGGATCGGTTGAATGATCCCTGGGAACTCCACAATTGGTTTTATCAGTGGTATCGAGGCCTTGGTATCGAAACGTATAACGGGAAAGCCCTTTGAACTTTCGGAATGCCC
>ENA-OQAB01000134-OQAB01000134.1-human-gut-metagenome-genome-assembly--contig:-NODE-134-length-42065-cov-3.815943_pt1 | contig 42065 bp, 38 predicted proteins | sample MGYA00242490_ERZ504517 | MGnify/ENA primary metagenome ERZ504517 (study PRJEB26092, sample SAMD00036298) | human gut metagenome | host: Homo sapiens | study: EMG produced TPA metagenomics assembly of...
TATGATACGCTATAATCAGCATGGAGAGAATAGCAAAATAATATATAAGGAATTGATAAAAAAGCAAAGGTGATTTTTATGAATACGGAAAAATGCAGACTTCTCTTGCAAGTCGTTCGAGCCGGTAGTTTTCTGCGGCAGCGGAACGGCTGGGTTATACTCCGTCCGGGGTCATGCGTGCCGTTACGTCTCTTGAAAAGGAAATTGGCTTTCCTCTTTTAGGGAGAACGGCTCAAGGCGTCTATCTGACCCGGGAAGGGACGGCTGTCTTACCTTTCTTGCGGCAACTCATTCGCGATGAAGAGACGATACTTCAATACAGTGCCCAGCTTCGCGGTCTGACGGCGGGCGATATTTATATCGGCTCTTATTTCAGTGTCGCTGCGAACTGGCTCCCCCAAATCATTCAGGCCTTTCAACAGACCTATCCTTCCGTTCACGTCCATATTGAAGAATGTGCCAATAAGTCGATGTATGAAGGGCTCGAAGAAGGGCGCTTCGACTGTTGCATTACGACGAAGCGCCCTTTTTCGGGAGATTGGATTCCTTTGTGTGAAGATGAAATGGTTATGTGGCTGCCGGAAAATCATCCCTTGGCCAAGGCCAAAGCCTATCCCTTGAAGGAGTTAGCTAACGAATCCTTTATTGAATCGCTGCCTCAACAAGATACGGATTCGGCCTTGCTCTTGAAAGCTGAGAATATTTCCTGCAAGGTTCGTTATACGGCGATTGATAATTACACGACGTACCGCATGGTAGAAGCCGGTTTGGGGGTCAGCATGAATAATCGCCTTATGACGGCTCAATGGCAGGGGAAGGTGGCTATTTTACCGATGGATCCGGTCCATACGATTACCATCGGCATTGCCATTCCCAGTCGGGATATGGCGGCTCCCGCTGTCAAAAAATTCATAAAATACGTCAAGGACGGCATCAGTCAGATGCGGCTGCCGATGACGACTCACTAGGAGAACCGTGTCTTTTGGGTAAGATGAGGTTGAGGCTGATGGCAATCATAGAGGCCAGGACGACGGGGGCTTTTCCGAATATCGTCGTGACCCAGGCCGGGAAGAGATAGAGTGATTCCGGGGCTGCCGAAAGGCCCATGCCCATGGCGACGGCCAGTCCGACGATAGCCATGTTGCGCGGTGTAGCACCGTCCGACAGGGCCAGTTTGATGCCGGTCATGGCAATGGAGGCAAAGACGGGGATGGTGGCTCCGCCGAGAACGGCATAGGGAATCGTCGTTAAAAGGCCGGAAAATTTGGGGACGATGCCGGCGATGAGGATGATGATGGCTGCCAGGGCCAAGGTCGCCCGATTGATGACTTTTGTCGTCGTGACGATGCCGACGTTCTGGCTGAATGAGGCTGTCGGTAAAAAGCCCAGGACGGAGCCCAAGATGCTGGTAGCTCCTAAGCCTAAGATGGCTCCGTGGAGTTCGTCTGACGTGGGTTGGCGGTTCATGGCGCCGGATGTAGTGGCCGAGAAATCGCCGATGGCCTGGATAGAATTGATGACGAATAGGATCGAAATGGCAATACAGGCGGCAGGATCGAATTCTAATCCGAAGTGCAGTATCCGCGGCATTTCAAAAATATCCTGCGTTCATGACGTTGTCGAATTGTACCATGCCCATGGCCAAGGCCAGTAGATATCCGGCTACGATGCCGACCAGGATGGAGGCCAGGCGCAGTAGACCACTGGCAAAATGAGTGAAAAAATATCACAACAACTAGGGTGAATAAGGCGACGACCCAGTTCTGCCAGCTGCCGTAGGTCGGTGTTCCGACGCCGCCGGCCATATAGTTTATGGCAATGGGGTAGAGGGAGAGACCGATGGTAAAGACGACGGTCCCGGCAACGAGGGGGCGGAAAGAATTTCCGGATGCGATGGATGCTGAGCCCTACCAGGATGGCGCAGATTCCGCCGAAAATTTCAGCACCTAAGATGGCGGCGATTCCGTATTCACCGGCGAGAGACTGCATGGTCGGAACGTAGGCAAAGCTGACGCCGAAGATGACCGGAAGGCCGGCGCCGAAGTGAAGTCCCGTGCGTTTTCCCAGGGGATAGAGCTGAAGAATCGTGCCGATGGCAGCTGCGATAAGGGAGGCCTGAATGAGTACGACTCGGTCGGGCTGGGAGAGTCCTGCAGCACCGGCGACGATGATGGCCGGCGTAACGCAGCCGACAATCATGGCCACGACGTGCTGTAAGGCTAAGGGCAGGGCTTCAAAAAAATGGGGGATGCCGTCCATGGCAAAGAGTGAGGCGCTGCGGGTGTTTGAAATCGGTAGCTTTTCCACAATGGTGCACCTCCTTTAAGGCTGGTGAATGCGGGTACCTGTTTTTCCAAGGATGCCTTCTTTTGCCTTTTGCAGTAACGTAATGAGGGCCGTGCGTCCCGGACGGGACTCGGCAAATTTGACGGCTGCCTGGACTTTGGGCAGCATCGAACCGGGAGCGAAGTGGCCTTGATCCATATAGGTCCGGGCTTCTTCCGGCGTGATATCGTGCAAGGCCTGTTCTTCCGGTGTCCCGAAGCGGATGGCGACGTTTTCGACGGCTGTCAGGATAATCAAGTAGTCGGCGTGGAGGTCTTCGGCCAAGAGTTCGCTGACAAAGTCCTTGTCGATGACGGCACTGGCGCCTCTCAAGTGATTGCCCTGATGGATGACGGGGATGCCGCCGCCGCCACAGGCGATGACCAGCTGTCCGGAATCGACAAGTGTTTTAATGGCACCGATCTCGATGATTTCACGGGGAAGGGGGGAAGCGACGACACGGCGCCAACCGCGGCCGGCGTCTTCTTTGACGATGTAGCCGTACTCTTTGGCGGCGTGTTCGGCTTGTTCCTTAGTCATAAAATGGCCGATGGGTTTGGTCGGGCTCTTAAAGGCCGGGTCTTCCGGATCGACACGGACCTGGGTAACCATGGTGGCGACAGGGATATCGAAGATGTCACGATTGTGCATTTCTTCACGTAATGCATTCTGCAAATCATAGCCGATGTAGGCCTGGCTCATGGCGACACAGACCGATAAGGGCGTATTGGGCTGATTGGCATCTTCTCGGCTCAAAGCGGCCATGGCGTGATTGATCATGCCGACTTGCGGGCCGTTTCCATGAGAAACGATGACTTCACAACCTTCTTGGATGAGATCGACAATAGCTTTTGCCGTCGTTTTGACGGCCATCATCTGTTCGGGGAGAGTGTTGCCCAAGGCGTTTCCTCCGAGGGCGATGACGATGCGCTTCTTTTTTTGAGTCATAATAATACTCCTTTTATGAAAAGAGGGGCCGGCCCAGAGGACCGGCCCCTTTCACGGCTGCAGGTTTATTTCAGTTTACGGACAGTACCTTTTTCTTCCAATGCTTTTAAGGTAGCTGCCGGGTCTTCACATTTCGCCAGCATAATCATAGCGGCGATGACATAGGGCTTATAGCTGGCCTCTTTGTAGAGGGAATCGCGGTAACGATCGAATACGGAGGCTTCGACTTCGCCGTCTTCACAGCTGACTCCGTTGATATCGGCCGGCAGGCAGTGGAGGTACATGGCTTTGCCGTCTTTTGTCGTCTTCATCATGTCTTCCGTACAGCACCAGTCTTTATGCTGGGCATTTTGCGCCAGCAGCTCTTGTTCTAAGGCATCGATACCAGCCTGGTCACCGGCGGCGTAGAGATTGGTTCTCTTTTCCATAGCTGCAAAGGGAGCCCAGCTCTTGGGATAGACGACGTCAGCGTCTTTGAAGGCATCGGCCATGTCGTTGGTGATGCGGAAGGATCCTCCCGACTGCTGAGCATTCTTTTTGGCGACGTCGACGACATCGGGCATGACTTCATACCCTTCCGGATGGGCTAAGACGACGTCCATGCCGAGGCGGGTCATGAGGCCGATGACGCCTTGGGGAACGGACAGGGGCTTGCCGTATGACGGAGAGTAGGCCCAGGTCATGGCGATCTTCTTGCCCTTCAGGTTTTCCAGGCCGCCCATTTCGTGGATGATATGAGCTGCGTCGGCCATACATTGGGTCGGATGGTCGATGTCGCATTGGAGGTTGACTAAGGTCGGTTTCTGTTCGAGAATCCCGTCTTTATAGCCTTGGGTAACGGCGTCGACGACTTCTTTTTGGTAGGCATGGCCTTTGCCGATATACATGTCGTCGCGGATGCCGATGACGTCGGCCATGAAGGAAATCATGTTAGCCGTTTCGCGGACTGTTTCGCCGTGGGCAATTTGGCTCTTTTTTTCATCGAGGTCCTGAACCTGGAGTCCTAAGAGATTGCAGGCCGAGGCAAAGGAAAAGCGGGTACGCGTCGAGTTGTCACGGAAGATGGAGATGCCGAGACCGCTTTCAAAGAGTTTGGTAGAAATGTTATGTTCCCGCATGAAACGAAGGGCGTCGGCTAAAACCCAGATGGCTTCCAATTCGTCGTCGGTCTTATCCCAGGTGAGGAAAAAATCGTTTTCATACATTTCTTTGAAGTTGAGGGCCTTTAATTTATCGATATAATCCTGTAATGTTTTCATCAGAGTGTCTCTCCTTTTCGGTGAATTAAACTTATTTGCTGGTGTAAACGGATGGTAAGGCAGCGTAAACGGCGGCACAGGTCACTAAATCCTGCTTCCAAGTCTTTTCATTCGGCGCATGGGCCTGGGCTTCTGCGCCGGGACCGAAACCGATGACGGGAATGCCGTTGCGGCCCATGATGGAAACACCGTTCGTCGAGAAGGTCCATTTATCCGTAAGGGGAAGGGCTTTTCGCATGTCTTCCGTTTCAGCCGAACCGATGCGGCTATTGCCGAAGAGGCCCGTATAGGCTTCTTCCAAGGCTGTCGTAACTTTGTGATCCTTGGGGATGACCCAGGTCGGGAAGTAGCATTCAATGGGGTATGTCAGGCCGGTATAGCTCGGGCGGGCATAGTCGTATAAGCTGACTTTGACGTCTTTGCCGTACTTTTTAACACTCGGCAAGGCGCGGATTTCGTCGAGACAGCTTTCCCACGTTTCGCCGGCTGTCATGCGGCGGTCGAGGGAAATAGAGCAGGAGTCGGCAACGGCGCAGCGGCTGGGGGAGGTGTAGAAAATCTGTGAGCAGGTAACGGTGCCGCGGCCGAGGAAGTTGGCTTCCTCCCATTCCGGGTTATATTTCTTGTCGAGCATCTTTACGAGGCCCTTGATTTCCGTCGTGTCAGCGGCGTCATTTTCATTGAGGGCACGGATATCCTGGATGATGTCAGCCATCTTGTAAATGGCGTTGTCACCGCGTTCCGGTGCAGAACCGTGGCAGGAAACGCCTTGGACGTCGACGCGGATTTCCATGCGTCCGCGCTGACCGCGGTAGATGCCGCCATCGGTCGGTTCCGTCGAGACGACGAAGTCCGGGCGAACCTTGTCTTCGTTGATGATGTACTGCCAGCAGAGGCCGTCGCAGTCTTCTTCCTGAACGGTACCGGTAACGAGAACCGTATAGGCATCGGACAGTAAGCCTAAGTCTTTCATGATGCGGGCGCCGTAAACGGCCGATACGATGCCGCCGAGCTGGTCCGATGTGCCGCGGCCGCCGATTTCCGTGTCCGATTCAAAACCTTCATAGGGATCGAAGTTCCAGTTGCCCTTATTGCCGATGCCGACGGTATCGATGTGGGCGTCGAAGCCGATAAGGGTCTTTCCCGTTCCCATATAGCCGAGGACGTTGCCCATGGGATCGATTTCAACCTTGTCGAATTCAAGTTTTTTCATTTCTTCGGCGATGCGGTCGATATGGGCTTTTTCGTCACAGCTTTCACCGGGGTATTTTACGATGTCCCGCAGGAAACGGGTCATATCCTTTTCGTAGTTTTGAGCTGCTTCTTTAATCTTGGCGTAATTTACAGTCATGGTATTCTCTCCTTTTATATAGTGATTCTCTTGTGAAGTCTTTTATTTGTCTAAGCCTCGCCAAACGATGTTTTTATAGCGTTCCGGATCGGTATCGCCTTCTGTTGAAAAAGCGAGCACTTGGGAATTTTCATCGAGGCCTAATTGACTGCGAAGTTCTTTACATTCATCAGACAGCATGATGGTGGCCAGGGCACCAAAGGGGACGGCACCGGATTCGCCGGAAATGATAGGAGCGTCTCCTTTTAAGGGGGCTGCCAGCAGGCGCATGCCGCGGACCGTGACCGGATCATCGGCAGAAATAAATGTCGTGACGTGGTTCTTGAGGATGTCCCAGGAAATGGTATTCGGTTCTCCGCAGGCAAGGCCGGCCATGATGGTGTTGAGGTCGCCGCCGACGATGCGGGGCTTGCCGTCACCGGCAGCCGCACCTTTATACAGGCAGTCTGCTGCCGAGGCTTCTACGACGATGAATTTCGGCGGATTGTCTTTATAGAGATTGGCAAAATATCCGACGATGGCGCCGGCTAGAGAGCCGACCCCGGCTTGAACGAAGATATGCGTCGGTCTTTCAACGCCGGCTTTCTTCAACTGTTCGCCCGCTTCCATGGCCATTGTCCCATAGCCCTGCATGATCCACGACGGGATTTCTTCGTAGCCGTCCCAGGCTGTATCCTGAACCATGACGCCGTGCGGCGTTTCAGCGGCTTCCTTGGCGGCTTGACGGACACAGTCGTCGTAGTTGAGTTCTAAGATATCGACGTCAGCACCCAGCTTTTTGATGTTTTCCAAACGGGTTTGGGTCGTACCCTTGGGCATGTGAACGACCGCTTTTGTCCCAGCTTTTGTGCTGCCCAGGCGACACCGCGGCCGTGATTGCCGTCGGTTGCCGTAAAGAAGGTCGCCTGTCCGAAATCCTTTCGAAGCTCATCAGACGTTAGCACCTGGTAAGGCATGTCTTCAATTCGGCGATTCGTTTCTTTGGCGATGTACTTGGCCATGGAGTAGGAGCCGCCGAGGACTTTAAAGGCGTTGAGGCCGAAACGATACGATTCGTCTTTGACAAAAATCGAACCCAGGCCTAAGTAGTGAGCCATTTGATCGAGGCGCGTAAGCGGTGTTTCGCTGTACTGAGGGAAGCTCTGATGGAAAGCTCGGGCCTTTTCGATTTCACTGAGGCTCATGATGGGGAGATTTTTATCATCTGATTTGGGCAAATGATTCATGGCCCATTTCATATCCTTTTTCATAATCCGTACCTCCTAAAATAAACTGAAAAAAATATTTTAGACAATCTAAAAGTTTTTGTATACCTAAAGTATAACATGAGTATGCGGATTTGCAATAGGATAAACCTAAAAATCTATTTGGTTGCTACACTTTTTTTGCAAGAGAAGAAAGAAGGCTATCGGTTTTAGGCATAATAAAAAAGAGACCTTACGGCCTCTTTTACGATTCGCTGCTACTGTCTATATAACTATATAAGGTATATTTTGAAATACCGAAGTGTTTGGAAATCTTATCGCCGGCCTTGGTGATGAGTAAGGCGCCGCGGTCATTTAAGAACTTAATGGCCTTTATTTTGTCTTCGCGGGTCATGAGGGGAACAGGTTTGCCGACTTGACGCGTCGACTCTTCGATGAGATCGTTGAGGAGGTCGGTGACATTCTGCGGAATGGGGCTGGCCTTTTCTTTGGAGTCAACCGATACCAAGGGTTTTATGGCGTTTTCAATCATAATCAGCTCGGTAATATCGTAGTTGATCGAGAAGACGCCGATGATTTTTTGCTCGTCATTGCGAATGTAGATGGTCGTCGATTTTAAGATGCGGCCGTCTTTGGTCTTGGTAAGGTAGCTGGCGTGATCTTCGACGTTTTGCGGGTCGTTTCGCAGGGCGTCGAGAACGGCAAGCGACGGCCCGTCACCGACTTTTCGGTTTGAAACATGGCCGTTTTCAATGGCTACAATGGAATTTTCTTTGTAATTGTCACTCAGGTCGTGGATGACGACTTCACAGTTTGATCCGAACTGGTCGGCCAGCCCTTTGGCTAAATGGCGTAAAAAGTTAAGGACGGCATCGTCTAACATAAAAGACACCTCTCTCTATGACAGAAAACAGATTATTAGCTGTTCTGCTAAATATTTTTTAGGTAATGTTACTATACCATATTTTTAGGAGAAAGTAACGGTTATTGAAAAAAAATATATATGTCAAAAAATCATCCTTAACGGCAGGCTATAATAAAATTAACAACAAAAATTTTTTTAGGCTCAAAAAAGTTTGACAGATACATCGCGAGACGGTAGTATTAAGGTAGATTCATAAACGACAATGACGATATGATAAAAACACAATTGATAACAGCGTCGTCAGTGTTTTATACGACGAAGGAGGGGTTTATATGATTATCGTAGGAAATGGACATGTCGTGACGCGAGATACGCACAATCCATATGTTCCTGATGGTGCCGTTGCCATAGACGGGACAAAAATTTGTGGTGTAGGCCGGACCGAAGACCTGCGCAAGCATTTTCCGGAAGCCTCGTTTATCGACGCGAAAGACGGAGTCATCCTGCCGGCCTTTATTAATACGCATGAACATATCTACAGCGCTATGGCCCGAGGCCTTCAAATTGAGGGTTATGCGCCGAAGGGCTTTTTAGATATCCTGGACGGGCTGTGGTGGAACATTGACCGTCATTTGACCAATGATCTGACGTACTTGAGCGCTATGGCGACGTACGTGGAATGCATTAAGAACGGCGTGACGACGATTTTTGACCACCATGCCAGCTTCGGCGAAATCAAGGACAGCCTGTTTGCCATCGGACAGGCTGCACAAGAAATGGGCGTTCGTTCCTGTCTGTGTTATGAAGTGTCTGACCGGGACGGCCTCGATAAGGCGCGGCAGGCGGTCTTGGAAAATGAAGCCTGGATTCGTCACACTCAGCAAGATACGACAGATATGCTGGCCGGCATGATGGGCATGCACGCGCAGTTTACGCTCAGCGATGAGACCTTAGCTTTGGCGGCAGAACACAAACCGGACGGGGTAGGTTATCACATCCACGTCGCTGAAGGAATTGAAGATCTGCATGACTGCTTAAAGAAACATGGCAAGCGCATCGTCGACCGTCTCTATGATTGGAATATCCTTGGACCGAAGACGCTTCTCGGTCACTGTATCTACGTCAATAGCCACGAGATGGATCTCATAAAAGAAACGGATACGATGGTCGTTCATAATCCCGAGTCGAATATGGGGAATGCCTGCGGCTGCCCGCCGACGATGGAGATGGTTCATCGCGGAATCCTGACCGGTTTGGGAACCGACGGTTACACCCATGATATGATCGAGTCCTATAAGGTAGCCAATATCCTGCATAAACATCATCTCTGTGATGCGACGGCTGCCTGGGCGGAAGTGCCGCAGATGTTGTTTGAAAATAATGCTGTCATGGCCAACCGCTACTTTAAGGCCCCTTTAGGCGTCTTGAAGGAAGGGGCTGCAGCTGACGTCATCGTCCTTGATTATACGGCACCGACGCCGATGAATGAAGAAAACATCAACGGCCATATCTTGTTTGGCATGACCGGGCGCAATGTGGTTACGACCATTGCCAACGGCAAGGTCCTCATGAAAGATCGAGAACTGACCGCTGTCGATGAACCGGCATTAATGGCTAAGATTCGTGAAGGTGCCGCCGTTTTGGCAGGGCGCATTAATGGCTATTTGTAAGGAGGAATATATCGTGAGTGATCGTATGACATCGATTCCCTTCGGGAATTTAATGAATTGGATATTACGGGAAGCGCCGAGCGGCACGATTTTTGGCGTTCACCATCAATATACGGCAGGGACTCAGCGACCCTATGAAATTTTTGACAGACCCTTGGAATTGCCCTTCGGACCGGCTGCCGGGCCTCATACACAGTTGGCACAAAACATTGCTGCCGCTTATGCTGCCGGGGCCAGATTCTTTGAATTGAAGACGGTACAGCAACTCGACGGCGAAGATCTGCCCGTTCCTAAACCCTGCATCAAGGCCGATGATGAGTGTTATAACGTCGAATGGTCGACGGAATTGACCGTTCCTAAGGCCTTTGAAGAGTATGTAAAAGCTTGGTTTTTAGTCCATGTCATGGCCGTTGAATACGGCCTCGGAAGATTTGACGGGATGCAGTTCAACATGTCCGTCGGCTATGATTTAGCCGGCATACAGACGCCGAAAATTGATTCCTTCATAGAAAACCTGAAGGATGCGTCCCACACGGCCATCTTCAATGAATGTAAATCGTGGCTGCTTCATCATTTAGATCGGTTCCGGAAACTGAGCCGGGAAGACGTCGAAGCCATTCCCGCTGATATTTGCAATTCGATTACCGTATCGACGATGCATGGTTGTCCGCCCGATGAAATTGAACGAATCGCCGGCTACTTATTGAAGGAAAAGAAGGTCCACACCTTTGTAAAATGTAATCCGACACTCCTCGGGTATGACTTTGTGCGAAACTGCATGGATACCTTAGGTTATGATCACATGGTTTTCGACGACAGCCATTTTAAGGCCGATTTACAGTATGATGATGCCGTTGCTCTCTTGAAGCGGCTTCAAGGTGTCGGCGCAGCTGAAGGACGGACTTTTGGCGTAAAATTGACCAATACCTTCCCCGTAGATATTACGCGCCATGAACTGCCGGGAACGGAAATGTATATGTCCGGCAAGCCCTTGTTCTTCCTGTCTATGAACGTGGCCAAGAAACTGAGTGAAGCCTTCGACGGAAAGCTGCCCATTTCCTACAGCGGCGGTGCCGATGCCCACAATATCGGCGATATCGTAGAGGCCGGTATCTGGCCGGTGACGGTAGCGACGACCCTGTTGAAGCCCGGCGGCTATGAACGCTTGGTGCAGTTAGCCCAAGTCTTTGAAGGGACGTCGGGGCAGGTATTTAACGGTGTAAACGTCGGTAAACTCGATGCTTTATTGAAGGCGGCATCCGGCGACAGCCACTATGCCCGCTTGGATCCGAAATTCCAGCATCGAAAGAACGGACGAGAATTGCCGTTGATGGATTGCTTCATGGCACCCTGTATCGAAACCTGTCCCATCCATCAGGATATTACGGCTTACATGGATTTAGTAGCTGAGGGAAAATATGTGGAAGCCCTTCAGATTATCATGGAAAAGAATCCCCTGCCTTTTATTACCGGGACGGTCTGTTACCATACGTGTATGAACAGCTGTACGCGAAACTTCTATGAAGAGGCTGTCGAGATTCGGCGCAATAAGCTCATAGCGGCTGAAAAAGGATTTGACGGCGTCATGGAATCTCTTTCGGCCCCGGCGCCGATCGGGAAAACGGCAGCCGTCATCGGCGGCGGTCCGGCAGGTCTGTCTGCGGCTTACTTCTTAGCCCGCGGAGGCGTAACGGTCACGGTATTCGATAACAATCCGGCACCGGGCGGCATGGTACGGACCTTCCTCTGTGAAAAGAAAAAACAGATTTCAGCGGAAGCCATCGATAAAGACGTGGCCTTGATTCAAAAACTCGGGGTGCGTATCGTCTCCGACAATGTCATTTCCTCCCTCGATGAATTGGACTCTTTTGACTATATCCTGTCCGCCTGCGGCGTGAAGGGGAAAATCGGTTCGTCGGCTGCCGGTGACATCGACGGATTGACGGTCATCGGTGATGGCCATTACGGCAAGACGACGTCTGTCGTAGAATGCATTGCCGACGGAAAGCAGGCAGCTGAACAGATTTTAGGGCGACTTGCCAGCGTCGATACGCTGCTGCTGCCGGATGTAAACACCATTTACGATACACGAGGATTTTTAGCGTCGCCGCCGGCCGCCGGCTGTGATGGCCGTTGTCTCCACTGTGACAGCATCTGTGAGGTCTGTACCGAAGTCTGTCCCAATCGAGCCAACGTCGCCATTGAAGTTCCGGGCCATTTGCAGCGGCAGATCCTCCACGTCGATGCTATGTGTAACGAATGCGGAAACTGCCGGACCTTCTGTCCCTGGGGCGGGGCGCCGTACATGGATAAATTCACCTTGTTTGCCAATGAAGACGATTTCATGAACAGTGAAAACCAAGGCTTTGCCGTCATCGATAAACAAAGCGGGTTCTGTAAGGTCCGGCTCGACGGGCGGATTTTGACGACGACGCTCCGTTCGGACGAAGACACCATCCCCGAAGAACTTCGCCGGTTCATGAAGGCTGTCGTTAAAGATTGCGATTATCTGTTACTGAAGTAAGGAAGAAGGAAACATCATGGATTATGTCATCAAAGGCGGAACGGTTTGCTTTGGCGAAGAACATTTTCAAACGGATATCACCCTTCGCGATGGAAAAATCTGGTCTATCGGCGGAGGCCTTCATCATGGCAGTGAAGAAGTCATCGATGCTGATGGGATGTATGTCTGCCCCGGCGGTATCGATCCGCACACCCACATGGATTTGCAGCAGTCGCCTCAGTATCGAGCCTGTGACGACTTTTACAGCGGTGGTGCGGCGGCAGCCTGCGGCGGGACGACGACTATCATCGACCACATGGCCTTTGGCCCTGAAGGCTGTTCGCTGAGATATCCTTTTGAGCAGTATAAATTGCTGGCTGAAACGTGTCCCATCGACTATAGTTTCCATGGTGTATTCCAACATGTCGATGAGGCGGTCTTACGCGAGTTGTCCGAACTGATTGAAGAAGGCTTTCCGAGTTTTAAGGCCTATACGACGTACGGTTACCCCATGGGAGACGCGGATTTAATGAGAATTTTGCCGGTGATGAAATCCCATGGAGGACTGCTCACGGTCCATGCCGAAAGCGATGGCATGACGAATTACCTGCGACAGGCCTTATCTCCTGATGAGCTTAGCCCCATAGGTCAAGCTCGGACGCGTCCTAATGAAGCCGAAGCATCGGCAGTCAGTGCGGTCTTATCCGCGGCCCGGGCTTGTGGCGATGCCCCCGTTTACATCGTTCACACGTCGGCTCATGAAAGTGTGGACCGCATTCGCCTTAGCCGGCAAGAAGGGCAGCGGAATGTATATGCTGAAACGTGCCCGCAGTACTTACTGTTGACAGAAGATAAATTTACAGAGGGCGGGCCTTTGGAAGGCATTAAATACATGATGGCCCCGCCGTTACGGAAAAAGGTCGATAACGATGCCTTGTGGCAGGCCCTGCGGGACGGGACGGTCCAGGTCGTTGCGACGGATCACTGCCCTTTTACGGTAGAAGAAAAACAGGCCCATGCCGCTGATTTTCGCAGCTGCCCCGGCGGTGTATCCGGTGTAGAAGAACGGATGCCCATGTTATTTAGTGAAGGCGTCGTCAAAGGTCGTCTTTCGCTCAGTCAATTCGTTCGCGTGACCAGCACTAATGCGGCCAAGATTTTTGGTCTCTACCCGAAGAAAGGGACGCTCTTACCGGGAAGTGATGCCGACATCGTCCTCATCGATCCGTCCCGGAAGCGGACCATCCGCAAGGACAATCTCCATACGACCTGCGGCTACTCCCCGTATGAGGGGATGACGACAGACTGCACGATTTCAAAAGTATTTCTGCGGGGACAGATCATTGCCCAAGACAACGTATTCTTAGGGCAGAGCGGATATGGCCGGCTGCTTCCCCGAAAGTGCGTCGTTCCCTATGAGCGCATCATTAGATTATAGAGTTATAAGTATCATTTCCTGTCTGGTATTTTCCCTCGCTTGAGGCTCTTCAGGCGAAATGGCAGCCATGACAGACGTATCACTGAAAGTCCGGGATGGGCGGAAAGAGGAACTGTTATGGATAGGATTTGTAAATTATGGATTAATGGCCAGGAAGTGGCCGTCGATCCGGAGCGTAAATTAATCGATATTCTGCGTCGTGACCTGCGGCTGAAATCCGTCAAGGACGGATGCAGTGAAGGCGCCTGCGGGACCTGCACGGTCATCATTGACGGCAAGGCGACCAAGGCCTGTGTGCAGAAAGCCGGTCGCCTTGAGGGTAAGCACATCGTGACCGTCGAAGGACTGTCGCCGCGAGAAAAAGATGTCTTCGTCTATGCTTTTGGTGAAGTCGGTGCCGTCCAATGCGGTTTTTGTATTCCCGGGATGGTCATGTGCGGCAAAGCGCTTATCGATGTCAACCCGACGCCGACCCGGCTTGAGATCACGGCGGCGATACGAAACAATATTTGCCGCTGCACGGGCTATAAGAAAATCATCGATGGCATTGCCCTGGCAGCAGAACTCCTGCGGGATGATAAACCAATTCCCGTCGTCGGGGGCTATCGCGGCGTCGGCGAGCACTGTCAAAGGGTCAATGTCAAAACGAAGGTCTTGGGAACGGGTAAGTATACCGACGATTTAGATGACGTCGATTTACCTGGCATGTGCTACGGCAGCGCCATTCGCAGTGCCTATCCGAGGGCCGTTGTAAAGGCCATCCATACGGAAAAGGCCAAGGCCCTGCCCGGTGTCGTCTGCGTGCTGACGGCTGAGGACATTCCCGGTTCGGTCAAGGTCGGCCATTTAAAGGTCGATTGGGACACGCTCATTCCCGTCGGGACGACGACTCATTATTTAGGCGATGCCATCGTTATGGTAGCCGCTGAAACGCCGGAGATACTGGAAGAAGCGAAGAAGCTCGTTGACATCGAATATGAAGAACTGCCGCCGTTGACTTGTGCTGCCGAAGCCTTGGCGGAAGGAGCGCCTTTGGTACATCCTTCGGCAGGAACGAATATACTGGCTCATGAACATTTAATCCGCGGTGACGCCGACGCCGTCATTGCGGCGTCGAAATATAAGGTAACCCATCATTTCGAAACGCCTTGGACGGAACACGCCTTCTTAGAACCGGAATGTGCTGTCGCCATGCCCTTTGATGACGGCGTCTTCATTTACTCGTCGGATCAGGGGATTTACGATACGCGGCGGGAAACGGCGTTGATGTTGGGCCTTCCGGAAGAAAAAGTCGTTGTGGAAAATTGTTTTGTCGGCGGCGGCTTCGGTGGGAAGGAAGACGTGACGGTCCAGCATTTGGCAGCCCTCGTAGCCTATGTCAGTAAACGAATCTGTAAAGTGAAGCTGACGCGTCAGGAAAGCATTCTGATCCATCCGAAACGCCATCAGTTCAGTATGGATTTGACGACGGCCTGTGATGAACAGGGAAAGTTGACGGCGATGAAACTGGTCGCTGTCACCGATAACGGAGCCTATGCATCCCTCGGCGGCCCGGTTCTTCAAAGGGCCTGTACCCACGCGGCCGGCCCGTATAATTATCAGACCATCGATATTGAAGGAACAGCCGTTTACACCAATAATCCGCCGGCCGGGGCCTTCCGAGGGTTCGGCGTAACCCAAACTATTTTTGCAACGGAATTAAACTTAAATAAACTGGCTGAAATGGCCGGCATCGATCCCTGGGAAATTCGATACCGCAACGCCATCCGTCCGGGAGAAGTCCTGCCCAACGGGCAGATTGCCGACCCTGCGACGGGACTTGTCGAAACGCTGGAAGCCGTAAAAGACGTTTACTATCACAGCGGCCCTTATGTGGGCATCGCCTGCGCCTTGAAGAACTCCGGCGTCGGTGTCGGCCTTCCCGACTATGGCCGCTGCCGTCTTGCCGTCAGCGACGGCCGGGTCCATGTCTATTCGTCGGCCTCCTGTATCGGCCAAGGCGTCGGCACCGTTTTGGTGCAGATCGTGTCCGAAGCAGCCGGCCTTCCCATTGAAGCCATTAAATGGCATATGCCAAATACGGCTACATCCCCCGATGCCGGTACGACGTCCGGGTCCCGTCAGACGACACTGACCGGGGAAGCCGCACGGCGAGCTGCGAAGGATTTGAGGCGGGACTTGTTCCGTGTCAACGGCCTGACCTACGAAGAAAAAAAGCCGGCCCAGTGATTACTTGGAAGGTGTTACGGTTGAGCAGGAATCGCCGGCAACGGCGCAGGTTCGCTTTACGGGCAGCGATTTGGATGCTTTAAGCGGTCGGGAATATATCGGCGAATATCTTGGTAAAACCGATAAGATGGGGGCTGACGTGGCCAATCCCGTATCACACGTTGCCTATGGTTATGCAACTCACGTCTGCATTCTGAACGAAGACGGGACCATTCGGAAAATGGTAGCTGCCCATGATGTGGGCCGCGTCGTCAACCGCAAGAGTTTAGAAGGACAGATTGAAGGCGGGACGATTATGGGCTGCGGCTACGCCCTGAGTGAACAGTATCCTCTCGATCATTGTAAGCCTACGGCCAAGTACGGCACCTTGGGATTGATGCGGGCCGACAAGGCGCCGGATGTCGAAGCCATTGCCATTGAAAAGGAAGGCGTCGATGTCGCTTACGGGGCCATCGGCGTCGGTGAAATCACGTCGATTCCGACAGCACCGGCTGTTGCCGGCGCGTACTATAAGTGGAACGGTAAGTTCCAAACGGCCATTCCTTTGGAAGGAACGCCGTACAGCCGAAAGAAATAAGCCTTTAAAAGTCCTGACGATGGGCTTAAAATGCAGTATAATTAAAATCGGAAGAAATCAATAAAACCCCTCACCTGCTGGGCAGGATGAGGGGCTTTTATAGAAAGGATTGTTATGAAGGATACGTTGATTATTGTCCGCGGCGGCGGCGATTTGGCAACCGGTGTCGTCCAAGCTTTATTTCAGGCCGGTTTTCGCGTCCTCATCTTAGAAGCAGACCGACCATCGGCGATTCGCCGGCAGGTATCTCTCTGTGAAGCCGTTTATGACGGACAGGCTGTCGTAGAAAATATGACCTGTCGACGATGTCGGTCGATCGATGACTTATCGACGGTTTGGGGGCGTCAGGAAATACCGCTTCTCGTCGATCCCGAGGGAAAGAGCATTCAAATGCTTCAACCCTGGGGCGTCGTCGATGCCATTTTGGCTAAGAAAAACTTGGGGACGAACCGCGATATGGCACGCCATACCGTGGCCTTAGGGCCGGGTTTTACGGCCGGCCGCGATGTCGATGCCGTCATTGAAACGAAGCGAGGTCATCGGTTAGGGCGCATCATACGTGAAGGCACGGCTGCGGCCAATACGGGCATACCGGGGATCATTGCCGGCTATGGCAAAGAGCGGGTCATCCACAGTGACGCCGCAGGTTTCGTCTATGGCTTGGTCCGCATTGGCGACCGCGTAAAAAAAGGACAGCCTATGGCTGTCCTGACGGATGTACCGATTCCCGACGGAATGGCGATTACTGAAGCGATGGGAATTCCCGTGCCGGCGTCCTTAACGGGACTCGTAAGGGGCTTGATTCGTGACGGCTATTACGCGCCCAAGGGATTTAAGATTGCCGATATCGACCCGCGTGAGCATGAGTACCACAACTGCTTTACCATTTCGGATAAGGCACGAAGCTTGGGCGGCGCCGTATTGACGGCCCTCCTTTGGTTGGGGCGAGATGATTTGTTTTAGATAAGAATCGAGGGGTTTTAAATGGAAAGAGAAGAAGATGCACTCCATTTTGCATCATGCCGGGATTTATCCTATGTCGATTATCATCAGGGGGCGGAGCCCAAAAAGCAGGCCATTGCCATTGAGGTCATGACGCCGCTTTATCTCGATGGTGTGAGGGTCAGCACCCTCATATCTTCGCCGGAAGATGTCGATGTTCTGGCAGCCGGCTATTGTTTGGCTGAGGGGAAGGTTGCCGGCGGAAGGGTGTTAGCTGACGTCAGCCTGCACGACGGGGCGGCTTGGGTGACGACCCGGGAAGGCGTGGTGGAAGCACCGAAAGACGAACGGTTTAATCCGATATCGGCACAGCAGCTCTGCTCTTATGGCGGCCTTTTAGACAGCTTATCGACGGCCCACCATGCCTCGCACGGCGTCCATGAAGGAGCCTTAGTAAAGGGCGATGAAATCCTCGTCTACACAGAAGATATCGGCCGCCATAACGTTCTCGACAGACTGCGCGGTTTTGTTGAAATGAACCATATCGACGTCAGTCAGGCCGTTTTAGTATTCAGCGGCCGCGTGCCGCAGTCGGTTATCGAAAAGGTCCACGGCCTGGGCGTCCGTTTCTTGGCCTCGCGGGCCCTGCCGACCAGTTTAGGCGTGGCTTTGGCAGAGAAATACGGCATTACCGTCGTCTGCGGGCTGCGTCCCGATTCATTTAAGGTCTTTGCTCACGGGGAACGGATTATGTGGTAATCTCAAAATAATAAAATCGCGTCGATGGGAGCGCCTTCCGGTAAGGGGGGCGTTCCTTTTTTGATGCAGCCCAGGGCATTGACCTGGGCAAGGCCTAAGAGGGCACTCGACGTGAGGGTCGTATTCGGTGTAAAGACGGCCTTACCATCTTCAAAGGAAATGTGCCCTTGGACGAAGCGGTCGACGGGATTTTCCTTGTGAATGGCATGGCTTAATCGACAGGTGACGATCGGAAAGTCGCTGCTTTTTTCACCATTTAATTGGCGGACGATGGGGAGGCCCAGGAGCACGAAGGCGTTGAAGGCGGCAGACGGATTGCCGGATAGGCCGAGGACCAGCGTTTGCTTGCCGGTATCCCTTTGGATGACGCCGCCGTATGAGGCTGAACCGGGACGCATGGTGATACGGTTGTAAAGCCGGACGGAACCGATGCGTTCGTAGATTTGAGGCATTGTGTCGTAGAGACCGACTGATACGCCGCCGGTGCTGATGATGAGGTCGGCGTCACGGCTTAAGGCCCGGACTTTTTCCGTTTCGGCGTCGAGGCATTCCGGCGCATCAGAAACATGATAGAAGGTAACGGCTGCGCCTTGCGCTTCCAGTAAGGGGCGGAAAAGGTAAGCATTGGAGTTGTAAATCTGCCCGTCGTGTCGCTTCTGACCGGGGAGGACTAACTCCCTTCCTGAGGTCAGGAACAAGATTTTCGTTTTGGCGAAGACCGGAAAGGTGGCGTTTCCCATACCGACAGCGGCGGAGACGGCGCCGGCTGTCAGTTTCGTTCCCTTGGGGATGATGACGGCCCCTTCACGACACTCTTCGCCGACGGGAATGTGTTGCTGCCGGACGGAATGCTTTCTGTCACCTTAATCCGATTATTTTGGAGGACCGTGTATTCTTGCGGAATGACGGTGTCGCAGTCGCCCGGGACGGCGCAGCCTGTCATCAGGCGGACGGCCTGACCCGGCAAAACCGGTCCGTCATAGACGAGGCCGGCCCCGATGGTGGCGACGACGTCGTAGGTCTTTTGATCATGGCTGCAGATGGCATAGCCGTCGAAGGGCGATTTACGGTAAGGCGGATAGGGATGGGCGGCAGTCATGTCTTTTGCGGTAATGCGGCCAACGGCAGTTTCCGGGGAGACTGTTTCAATTTCTTTTTGGGAGGAAGACAAGGCGCCGCGGAGACGGCGCCTTGCTTCGGTAATCGTTACGATTTCCATAATTCGATATCCTTTTTGTACTGGTTTGAATGACTATATCTTTGTCGGAGTCCTTTTTGTGCCTGTCGTACCGGCGGCTTTAGGGACGAAGAGACTTAAGGCTTCTGTCGGACAAGCCGGGATGCAGGCCGGTTTTCCCGTCTCGGTGTTTTCACAAAGGTCGCATTTATACGCGACGATTCGGAATGGGCGGCCCTTGGTATTGCCGTGATAAATGCGGGTCATGGTGATGGCGTCAAAGGGACAAGCCTTAGAACACTTGCCGCAGCCCCGACAGGCGTCTTCATCGATGACGACGGAATTTTCACCGAGGGAGATGCAGTTAAAGGGGCAGGCGTCGAGACAACGCGGTTTCGGACACTGCTGGCACTGGACGGCCTTGGTGATTTTTGACGTGTACACGACGTGAACGCGCGGCGTAAAGTCGAAGCTGTTTGGTTTCATGGCAAATAAGGCCTTGCCGGTGTGACTGGCGACGCAGGCTGCCATGCAGGTCTTACAGCCGATACAGAGTTCCGGATCTGTCTTAATATGATTAAACATGGCCGAGGCCTCCTTCAGATTGAATTCCCATGCGGCTGCGAATGGCGGCGTACTGGGCTTTTACACTCATTTCTGCCTGTTTTTGGTCGTCGATTTTTTCGACGCGGCAGGCACAGTACTTATATTCCGGCGTGCTGCTCTTGGGGTCTAAGGCGGAAATGGTCAATTCATTGCAGGCGCCGATCCACCATTGATAGGTCATGTACGTGGCGCCTTGAGAGACTCGGTCGGAAACCTGACAACGGGTGATGGTCTGGCCGCGTCGAGAGATGACGCGGACTAAGTCGCCGTCGGCAATATCGAGACTTTGACAGTCGTCGGGATTCATCTGAATGTATCCCGGTTCATCGGCCAGGTCGACGAGGAGGCGGCAGTTGCCGGTCATGGTTCGAACGGAATAGTGGCCGACTTCGCGGACCGTCGATAAGGACAGGGGATAATCGGGGCTTTCGACTTCTTTTACCGGTGTCCACGGGAAGTAATAGAAATGGCCTTTTCCGTCGGCTGTCGCAAAGTGAGCGCCTTTATGGAGGTACTGTGTTCCCTTATCATTTGGGTCTTCCGAGAAACAGGGCCATTGGATCCCGTGATTGGCGTCCAGCTTTTCATAGGTCGCGCCGGTAAATTTGGGACAGAGAGACCGCATTTCATCCCAGATTTCTTCCGTGTTATGGTAATGCATGGGATAGCCCATGGCACTGGCCAAGAGACAGAGAATTTCCCAGTCCGGTTTGCAGTCGCCCTGCGGTTCGATCAGTTTGCGGACGCGCTGGAAGCGGCGATCGCAGGAGGAGTAGACCGCATCGTGTTCACCCCAGGCTGTGGCCGGGAAGACGACGTCGGCGTGTTCGCAGGTCTTGTTGAAGAAAATATCTTGAACGGCGACGAAATCGATGGCATTGAGTGTCCGTCTGATTTCCGGAAGGTCCGGGTCCGATTGAGCCGGGTCTTCGCCGATGATGTAGTAAGCATGAATCTGCTTTTTCGGGTCCTTTTCACGGAGGACCTTGGCCGGGACGCGGGTCAGGGGCAATCCGACTTTGTCGGGCAGGACACAGCCCCAGGCCTTTTCGAATTTTCGGCGGACTGTTTCGTCCGTTACGGGTTGATAACCGGGGTACTGGTTGGGCAGGAGTCCCATGTCACAGGTTCCCTGGACGTTGTTTTGGCCGCGGACCGGGCCGACACCGGTAGCGTAATGGCCGTAGTTGCCGGTCATGAGACTGAGGTTGGAGCAGGCAATGACGCATTCGACGCCTTGGGAAAACTGGGTGATGCCCATGCCCCACAGGGTTACGGTGTGTTTCGAGGAAGCAAAGAGGCGGGCGGCTTTTCGGATCGCGTCGGGATCTAACCGGGTTGCGGCGGCCACGGCTTCCGGGGCGTACTTGTCCTGTGCAATTTCTTCGGCATAGACATCGAAACCTGTCGTATGCTTTTCGATAAAATCGCGGTCGACTAAGTTTTCCGTTACCATGACATGCGCCATGGCATTGAGCAGGAGCATGTTGGTACCGCCTTTTAGCGGGAGGTAAATATCGGCCAACCGTCCCATTCCGTCAGGCGGGGGTCGACGCAGATGATTTTACAGCCTTTCTTCTTCGCTTTGACGATGCGGCGGGCTACAATAGGGTGTGAGACTGGGGCATTGTAACCGATGTTGAAGATGACTTCGGCATCTTCGATTTCTGGAATGCTGACTGACATGGCACCTTCACCGACCGACTGGCTAAGGCCGGCAACGGAGGCGCCGTGGCAGATGCGGGCGCAGTGGTCGACGTTATTGGTGCCGATGACGGCGCGCATGAATTTCTGGGTAATATAAGCCGTTTCGTTGCCCGGACCGCGGGCCGAACCGGCACCCATGACGGCGTCGGGACCATACTCTTTGATGATGGCTTTGAGCCGGGATGCCGTGTATTCGATAGCCTCCTGCCAGGATACTTCGACTAAGGGACTTTGTTTGCCGCCCTTGCGGATCATCGGATGGCGGATTCGCTTGGTAAGGATCTGGGGATCATTCAAGTAGTCCCAGCCGTAAAGGCCCTTTAAACAAAGGCGGCCTTCGTTGTTGACGCCTTCTGGGGAGCCTTTTGCTTCAATGATACGATTCGTTTCTGTATCTACCGTACAAGTAATGACACAGCCTGACCCGCAGTAGGGACAGACTGTGTCAATGTTTTGATGAGTATTCATAGTAACACCTCGCTTTTGGGTTCAACTGATTTTTGTACATCACGGGCAGGATGTAAAGCTATGCTACCATAGTAGAACTTCTGTCTGCGAGATGCAATTACATAATCACTAAGGGCTTATATTTCCGACGAACGGTATCCCGTGAGGAATAAGATATGATTGACTATATTCGCGGAATCAGCTTGCTGGATATCGATCTGTGGAAATGGTCCGTGGCTGTGACTTTCGACAAGAACTAAATCGGCTAGCTGTTGTTGTGTCATATTAAAGATGACATCTTCTTTTTGCGCTTCCGGTCCGATCATATCGGGGCTGCAGAGACAGGCTGAGACGGCACCGGCACTTCTGGCCCGGTCCGTGTCGGAGCCGGCCTTGGGACGACAGTCCGTGTGGTGCGTGCTTTTAATGTAGGCGACGTGGTAGCCGCGGCGTGTCAGTTCGGCAATGGCCGTTTCGGCGGCCGTCGTTTTTCCGTCTCCCGAATTCGGGGCCGTCAGGGTGACGACAGGAACTTTGCGCCGGCTGTTGGCGGCACGGCCTTTGGCGGCTTCGTAGTCAGACATGGTATTGACGTTGAGGTACAGTGCCGGTCGACACGATTTCAGGGTAGCCGTCGGAATCTTCTGCAGAAATTCCTGCAGACAGTAGTTCCCGGTCTGCAGCTGCCGGGCAATGGCCGGAACTAATTCTCGGCTGTAAAGAGCGGCTAAGGGTTGATCTCGGCCGTCTTTTGTCCGGGGAATGACGGCCATTAATTCGGGGGCTCGGCGAACGGGGCGGAGAATGTCCGAAATCGGCGAGAAATCGTAAAAGGGAAGGTCGACAGACAGTACCAAATAGTAGTCGCATTCGCCGTCGCGCATGGCTGCTTCCAGTCCGCCCAGGGGACCGCAGTGTTGGACGTTGTCGGCGATGGTGCGGACCGTACGGGCGAGCTTGGCCGGCAGGTTCTTGGGCGAGTAATCCCGGTTGATGGAGACGATGCGTTCTGCAAAAGGCGCGCGCTGACTGCGAAGCAATAAATCGGTCAGCAAATCCGTTCCGTTCCAAGGCAAGGTTGCCTTATCGTGGCCCATGCGAGAACTTTCGCCCCCGGCCAGGATAATCAGGCCCAGGGAGAAACGATGTGAATATTTTATCATCCTCTATCACGTCCTTTATTATAATATAATTATATTATACCATGATTTTATGTGATAAGGTGAGGAAGTTGACTGGAAGTTTCCACAAAAAAATGTATGGAAAGCTAACAGATTTTAATGTATAATGAGTTTAGTCGAAGCTGGCAGTCGATGAACTGCCGGATTTACTTTTTTTATCCGTTATTTGAACTTGCGAATAACGATGCAGGGAGGCGTTCATGGAAGGGCAAAAGCTTCACTATAAGGTCATCATGTGTCTGTTGGGCGACAAGCGGGCTTTCGGACCCGGCGTGGCCGAGCTCTTAGACGGCGTTCGCCGCCGTGGTTCGCTCCAGGGAGCTGCCAGAGACATGAATATGTCTTATTCAAAGGCTTGGACGATCATGCGCGACGCCGAGGCCATTTGGGGTTTTCCCCTCATTCGCCGCTATGTCGGCGGAAAAGACGGGGGACGGTCGGTCCTGACCGGACAGGCCGAAGAAATACTCAAACGTTACCGGCACATGAACGAGGCCGTCCGAGCTGTAGCGGCTCGACAGTTCGGCGAATTATTTAATGATGAAGAATTACAGAAATTAAGAGAAATGAGAGGCTAGAACGCTATGAAAATGATGAAAACGGAAGACGCTGTCGGTCATATTCTCTGCCACGATATTACGCAGATTATCCGCGGCGTTACCAAAGCGCCGGTGTTTCGGAAAGGGCACATCATTACCAAGGAGGACATTCCCGTCTTGTTATCTGTCGGAAAAGACCATGTCTACATCTGGGAAAACGATGACACCGTTTACCATGAAAATGAAGGGGCAGCGATTTTGCGGGACATCTGTATGGGGGCCAACATGCACGGCAGCGAACCGAAGGAAGGGAAAATCGAACTCATTGCCGACTGTGACGGTGTGCTGACCATTCACCGTCAAGGTTTGGAAGCGGTCAATTCCTTAGGCGAGATGATGATTGCTACCCGTCACGGCGGCTTTACCGTTCGCAAGGGCGATAAACTGGCCGGAACCCGGATTATTCCCTTGATTATAAAAAAAGAAAAAATGGCCAAGGCCAAGGCCGTGGCAGGTCCCTTGCCGCTGCTCGATGTCCACCCTTTTCATAAGAAGCGGGCCGGCGTCGTCACGACGGGCAATGAAGTCTTTCATGGCCGCATTGAAGATACGTTTACGCCGGTCATTGAAAGTAAGCTGGCTGAATTTGATGCGGAAATGGCCATGCACAAGGTCCTGGCTGACGATCCGGCAGCCATTACGGCGGCTATCCGGGAGATGCTTGACGCCGGCATGGATATGGTTTTCTGTACGGGCGGCATGAGTGTCGATCCCGATGATCAGACGCCGTTGGCCATTAAAAATACTGGGGCCCGCATCGTTTCCTATGGCGCACCGGTATTGCCGGGAGCCATGTTTTTACTGGCCTATACGGACGACAATCGACCTGTCGTCGGCCTTCCGGGCTGCGTCATGTATGCCAAACGGACGATTTTTGATCTCGTCCTCCCGTCGCTCATGGCCGATGTTCCTGTAAAGGCTTCCGATTTGTCTCGTCTGGGCGAAGGCGGACTGTGTCTGAATTGTCCGGTCTGTACCTTCCCGAACTGTGGTTTTGGAAAGTAGGTGTTCTTGTGAACCCGTTTACACATATTGACAAGAATGGCGATGCCGTCATGGTCGACGTCAGTGGAAAGACGGTGACGTCGCGGACGGCCATAGCCTGCGGCCGTATTTCGATGAGCCGTGAGTGTTATGATGCCGTGAAAGCCGGTGCTATGAAAAAAGGTGACGTCCTCGGCGTAGCCCGAGTTGCCGGGATTATGGGCGCCAAGCGGACGAGTGAACTCATTCCGCTCTGCCATATCTTAAACCTTACAAAATGCGGCATCGAATTTATTTTTCATGACGATGTCTGTGAAATCGAAGGCCGCTGCACCGTCAAGTGCGACGGCAAGACCGGCGTCGAAATGGAGGCCCTGACCGGCGTGTCGACGGCCTTGCTCACGGTTTACGACATGTGCAAGGCTGTCGATAAAAAAATGTGCCTGAAAGACATTCATCTCGTCGAAAAAATAGGTGGAAAAAGCGGCCATTTCCAATATGATGGAGGCTCTGACCATGAAGGATAGATGGGGGCGGACCATTGATTATCTCCGCCTGTCGCTGACGGACCGCTGCAACCTTCGCTGCCGCTACTGCATGCCGAATGACGTCGAAAGCGTCGGCCATGATGCGGTCCTGCGCTATGAGGAAATGATGGTCGTCTGTAAAGCTGCGTTGAAGCTGGGTATCGACCGCTTTAAGATTACCGGCGGCGAGCCCCTGGTTCGGCGAGGTGCCGTCGATTTCATACGAGCCTTGAAGGGACTCGACGGTGTCCGCTCTGTAACGATGACCACCAACGGTATGCTGCTGGAAAAAGATTTGCCGACCTTGGCTGATGTAGGCATTGACGGGATCAACATCAGTTTGGATACCTTAGATGCCGAGCAGTACAGACGGATTACCGGCGGCGGAGACTTGTCCGTCGTCCTTAAGGCACTCCATGCCGCCGTGGAAGTTGGTGTAAACGTCAAAGTAAACGCCGTATTGCTGGCTGAAACGAGAAATCAAATCGTAAAACTGGCAGAACTCGCGCAGTCGCTGGCCGTCGACGTCCGGTTTATCGAGCTCATGCCCATTGGTTTTGGGACGACCCTGGCCGGACTGACTCGCGATGATTGCCTGAAAGTTCTGCGCCGTGCCTATCCGGACCTTGCGGCGACGGATGAAGTGCGCGGGAACGGTCCGGCAGACTACTATAAGAGCCGGCATCTTTACGGGCGAATCGGCTTTATCGCTGCCAACAGCCACGCTTTCTGCGCGTCCTGCAATCGCTTGCGCCTGACCAGTACGGGCTTTTTAAAACCCTGTCTCTGTTACGATGACGGCGTCGATTTACGGAACATCATCCGCAGCGGACGCCCGCAGATTGAAATCCAGCAGGCTTTGACGGAAGCCATCGAGAAGGCCGTTTACGAAAAGCCGGCAAAACACTGTTTTGGCGAGAAAGCGGCCATTAGCGAGCATAAAATGATGAGTCAGATCGGAGGATAAGAAAATGGGAAAAATACAGGCCATTTGTAGCAGCGACGTTCGGGGAATCGCCAAAAGCGTCATCCCCGAAGGGCGTTTTAAGGTTGATTGGGGGCTGGAAGGCGATGCCCACGCCGGTCACTGGCACCGTCAAGTCAGTCTCTTGGGGCTTGAAAGCATTGAAGACTTCCGTCGCCGCGGCGGCAACGTGGAATTTGGAGCCTTTGGCGAAAATCTGGTCGTTGACGGATTTATCTTTTCAAAACTTCCGGTAGGAACCCTGCTTCGCTGCGGGGACGTCTTGCTGGAAATCACGCAGATCGGCAAGGCCTGTCACAGTCACTGTGCGGTATATGAAGCCGTTGGCGACTGCATCATGCCGCGGGAAGGCGTCTTTGCTAAAGTCCTGGAGGGCGGTGTCATCCATCCGGGAGACGAGATGGTAGAAGTAGAACGCGGGGAAAAACGACCGTACCAGGCGGCGGTTATTACTCTTTCCGATAAGGGCTCTCAGGGACTGCGCCAAGACGAAAGCGGTCCGGTCATCGTTAAACGGCTGGAAGGGGAAGGCTATGACGTCGTCGAAACGATTCTCCTTCCCGATGGACGGGACGAATTGGAGCAACATCTGCGCCGACTGGCAGACCAGCGTCAAGTCGATCTCATTTTGACGACGGGCGGTACCGGTTTTGGCCAGCGCGACGTTACCCCGGAAGCGACAATTGCCGTTGCCGACCGTCAGGTACCGGGGATTGCCGAGGCCATCCGAGCGGCATCGATGAAGGTCACACAGAGGGCCATGCTGTCCCGGGCCGTCAGTGTGATCCGTAAGAAAACCTTGATCATCAATCTGCCCGGAAGTCCTAAGGCTTGTCAAGAATGCATGGATGTCTTTTTAGAGACCATTCCTCACGGGTTGGATTTACTTCGCGGCGGTGTTTCTGACTGCGCGCGCAAGTAAATTTACATAAATGCCATTTTATAAAGGAGATGCATGACCATGATATGGAAAAAAGCAGCAGTGGCGGTGTTAGCTGGGATGATGGCTTTCGCCCTGGTCGGCTGCGGAGCGGAAAAACAAGCAGCCCCGGGGGCCGGCAATGGTGAAAAAGTTCATTTGACGGTATTTGCGGCAGCCAGCATGACGGAAACGATGACCCAAATTGCCGAGCAGTATCAGAAAGAGCATCCGAATGTCGAAATTTCTTTTAATTTCGATTCGTCGGGAACGCTGAAAACGCAGATTCAGAACGGCGCCGACTGCGACTTGTTCATCTCGGCGGCTCAGAAGCAGATGAACCAGCTCGATGCTGCCAAAGACGGCAAGGATAATCCCGATAAACTCGATTTCATCAAGAGTGACAGCCGCATCGACCTTTTGGAAAATAAGGTCGTCTTGGTCACACCGGAAGGGAATCCCAAGGGTATTCAGAATTTCAATGACATGGCCGCGAAATTAAGAGACGGTTCCATCCGCCTGGTTATGGGGAACAGCGACGTTCCCGTCGGTCAGTATACGCAGAAAATTTTGAAATTCTACAACCTCGATGAACAGGCCATTGCCGAGGCCGGTCACATTACCTACGGTTCCAACGTTAAAGAAGTCACGACTCAAGTCCGGGAAGGCAGTGCCGACGCCGGCATCATTTATGCGACCGATGCCTTCAGTGCTGACTTGAAACCGCTCGATGAAGCGACGAAAGAGATGTGCGGCCAGGTCATCTATCCGGCAGCTGTCATGAAACACAGCCGACATCCGCAGGAGGCACAGGATTTCTTGAATTATCTCAAGGGTGCCGAAGCGATGAAAATCTTCCAGAGCGTCGGGTTCAGCCCCGTCGGCTAAAGGTGGTCGACTATGGATTGGTATCCCCTTTGGAACAGCCTGCGCATTGCGGCTATCGCCTGCGTCATCGTCTTTTTCAGCGGCCTCGCCTTGGCTTACTATGTGGCACGGCTGCCGCGGGTCTTAAAAGGAATTCTCGACGTCGTCCTGACCCTGCCCCTGGTGTTGCCGCCGACGGTCTGCGGCTGGCTGCTGCTCTTGGTCTTTGGACTTCAGCATCCCGTCGGCATCTTTCTCAATGAGGCCGGCATACGCTTCGTCATGACCTGGTACGGCGGCGTCCTGGCATCGGCTGTCGTCGCTTTTCCCCTCATGTACCGTACGGCGCGGGGGGCCTTTGAAAGCTTCGATGAAACACTGGCCTGGAGTGGAAAGACCTTGGGGTTGTCGGACACCTTTATTTTCTGGCATATCCGCATGCCCTACTGCAAACAGGGCATCATGGCCGGCACGGTCCTGGCCTTTGCCAGAGCTCTCGGCGAATATGGGGCGACGAGCATGCTTATCGGCTATATCCCCAAGCATACGGCGACCATTTCGACGACGGTGTACCAATTATGGCGGACCAATGATGAGTACAGTGCCTTCATTTGGGTCTTGGTCAACATCGCCATCAGTGCCGTCGTCTTGATGACGGTCAACCTCTTTGAAAAGCGCAGCCGTGAAAGGAGGCGCCCGGCATGATCGATATTTCGGTCTATAAAAAACTGGGGGGCCGTTTACCCTCGATGTAGCTCTTCATCATCAAGGCGGTATCCTTGGAATTCTCGGGGCTTCCGGCTGCGGGAAGAGCAAAACACTGCAGTGCATAGCCGGCATTGAAACGCCTGATGAAGGACACGTCTCCGTCGGAGGGCGGATCTTCTTTGATCGTAAACGAGGCATCGACGTCCCGGTTTCCCGGCGGCGGGTAGGGTATCTTTTTCAGCACTATGCCTTATTTCCCAACATGACTGTCGAAGAAAATATTCGCTGCGGCGTCCGCGCGTCGACAAGGGACCCGGCTCGGACGCAGGTGAAGTCCATGATGGAACGCATGCGCCTTACCGGGCTCGAGACACTGAAGCCGGCAGAACTGTCCGGTGGTCAGCAGCAGCGGGTCGCTTTGGCAAGAATTCTGGTAAATGAACCGGATATTCTCCTATTGGATGAACCTTTCAGTGCCTTGGACAGCTATTTAAAGGAAAAAGTCATTACGGAACTGAAGGCTCTCTTGGCAGAATTTCCCAAGGATGTTATCTTAGTTACCCACAGCCGCGATGAGGCCTATCAGCTCTGTCATTCCATTGCCGTCCTCGATGACGGCCGGGTATCGGCTGTCGGGCCGACAAAGGAACTCTTTGCCAATCCCCGGTCCAGGGCGGCAGCTGTTTTGACGGGCTGTAAGAATATCGTCGCGGCCAGAAAAAGCGGGTCGGAATCGGTATTCATCCCCGATTGGCAAGTCACCCTTCAGACGGAGGGACGACCTGTCGGGGACGATCTCTGCGCTATCGGAATCAGAGCGCACGCATTTCACGGCGGTGAAGGAGAAAATTCCCTGCCCATCGTCATTACGGAAGAGATTGAACAGCCTTTTGAATGGATCGTTAAATTCCGTTATCCCCGTCAGTCTCTGGCGACGCCCGATATTTGGTGGCGCTTTGCCAAAACGGATCGGCCCGATGTCCTGCCGGACCGCTTAACACTTAGGGGGGACGATATTTTACTACTTTACAGGTGATTATTATGGAACGGATATATACAGCATTATATGAAAATCTAAAGGCCGGCCGCCCGGCTGTTCTCCTGACCGTTGTCGAGCGAAAAGGTTCGACGCCGCGCGGTATCGGAAGCCATCAGGTCGTCTTTGTGGATGGAACGACGATGGGGACGGTCGGCGGCGGCTATCAGGAGCACTTGGCCATTGAATGCGGCAAATCCTGTTTGGCTGAAAAACGGTCTGACTTTCGCCGGCTTATTCTTCATCCCAATGACGTGGAAGACATTGATGCCGCCTGCGGCGGCGAATTGACGGTATTTTGCCAGTACTTCGACCCGGCTTTGCCGAAGGTCCTTGAGGTACTGGCGGCGATGATCTCGGCCTTACAGCATAAGACCGCTTCGTGGCTGGTCTTTGATATCGGCGACGCAGGTCATTGGGGCATGGCCGTCATTACCGATTCGGTGATCGGCTGCGGCAAGATGGCGTCCTTACAGTCCGTCGATGCCGCCTGGTGCCGCAGTCATCCTGCGGGGATGACGGATGTCGGAGACGGCTGCCTGTATCATGAGCGTTTGGCGCTGCCGGGTCGGGTCTTTATCTTTGGCGGCGGCCATGTGGCTCAGGCCCTGGTACCCGTTCTTTCGGGCATCGATTTTTCCTGTATCGTCATCGACGACCGGCCGGAATTTGCAAAGGACGATTTATTTCCCCGGGCCGCGGCGGTGCGTCTGGTCGATTATCGGGAATTGCCGGAAGACCTTGGCATCACGGCCGATGATTACGTTTGCGTCATGACCCGCGGCCACCACGGTGATTACGACGTTCAGCGGCAGATCCTGCCTATTCGGCCTCACTATCTCGGTGTCATCGGCAGTCGCCGCAAATTGGCCTTTGTTAAAGGGAAACTCTTGGCCGACGGATTTTTCCGAAGCCGATATCGACGCCTGCTATGGTCCCATCGGCCTTGCCATTTCAGCGGAAACGCCGGCTGAAATCGCTATTAGTATTGCCGCTGAAATGATAGCCGTCCGGGCCCGGCGAGAAGGACGGGAAAAGCACCGGCCCAAGTCCTTATGACGGCCCGTGTCGAGACCTACGTCGGGGCCGGGGGCAAGACGACGACGATCTTTTTTCGGGCCTTGAAGGCGCGGCAATTAGGGAAAAAAGTGGCTGTCGTTACGACGACTCATATGATGCGGCCGCGACAGGGATTCGTCCCCGGTGACCTGCCGGCGGGCTGGAAGGAGCAGTGGCGAAGAGACGGCATTATCGTCGTCGGCACAGCCCTTGATAATGGGAAAATAACCTATCCCGGCGATGGTATTTATGAGGCTCTTTGCGAGCTTTCAGACCTCGTTTTAGTCGAAGGCGACGGGTCTCGGCGGATGCCTTTGAAGGTTATGGGAAGCCATGAGCCGGTGATTCCCGAGAACTGTGATGACGTCTACTGTCTGGCCGGCCTGTCGGCACTGGGACAGACCGCCGGCAAAGCCTGCTTTCGTCATGACTTATTGGGTATTCCGGAAGACGCGGTGATTACGGAGCGTCTCATGACTCACATTGTTGAAGAGGGCTGCTTGGCCCGCCTCGGCTCCTTTTGGGACCGGACGACGGTCATCCTGAATCAGGCTGATGACGAAGCTCTCTTTCAGTGCGGCCATCGAATCTTGCAGCATCTGTCGCGGCCGGGACGTATGACGGCCTATGAAGAGGAAGCGAGGAATCTACCGTGAAGATACAGTTAATCCTTATGGCGTCGGGCTTTGGCCGTCGTTTCGGAGGCAATAAATTATCGGCTGTGGCAGCGGGCCGACCTTTATATTCCTATGGGCTTACCAGCCTGTGTCAGGGGGCACAGGCTTTTTGCCATTGTCCGGTATTGACTGTTCCGTTGCCGTCGTTACTGCCCATGATGACATTGCCGAGGTCTGCCGAAGAAAACATATCGACGTCCTTTGGAACCCTCAGGCCTTAGAAGGCATGGCCGCTTCGATTCGAATCGGTGTCGGCACTTATCCTGACCGAGATGTGTGGGGCTTTTTCCCGGCAGACCAGCCACTCTTGACGGGGCAGACGATTTCTCTCTTTTTGCGTCAATTTATCGCCTCCGGTATGGCTGTCGGTTGTATGCACAATGGCGAGCGGCGGGGCAGCCCGGCCTTGTTCCGCGCCTCCTGCCGAGATGAACTCTTGGCTCTTTCCGGTGATGTCGGAGGCCGTCGGTTGATTCAATCTGACCATACATGGATCTATTATCCGGCAGATGAGGCCGAACTCTTCGATGTCGACACCCGAAACGACATGGCTGTGGTAACGACTAGATTATCCATATAATGATTTAAATTATCGGCATACATCGACTTATACGATACATGGTATATCTTGACCGCGACAAATCGGATGCGAACCGTTATAATGGAGATATATACTTGTCATGGGAGGGAGTGCGGTGATTAAGCTGTTAGCTGCCATTTATCTGGTTTGGGGCTTCAACTGGGTCGTCATGAAAGAAGCCAATCTCTTTTTTCCGCCGGTTACCTTTTCCTGCTACCGATTCATTATCGGGGCCTTGGTACTGTTGGCGGTCTGTTTTTGGTTGAAACTGCCGATACCGCCGCGTCGCTATTGGCCGTGGATTGCCATTACGGGATTTTTGCAGATTGCCGTCAATACGGCGGCCATTCAAATCGGCATGGTAACCCTCGGAGCGGGCTTGGTCGCGGTCCTCAATTACAGCATGCCCGTGTGGATGGCCTTGATGGCGCATTTCTTCTTGGGTGAGCACTTGACGCGGCGAAAAGTCATGGGCATCATCGTCAGCATGGCCGGTATGTGTCTCCTCATGAATGTCGACAGCGGCGGCGATTTATCGCTTGTCGTACTGACCCTGGTCGGCGCAGCTGCTTGGGCGGCAGCGGGAATCATCGTCAAGATTCAAGACCGGCGCATGAAGGCCAACGACTGTAATCTCATTCAATATACGACGTGGCAGATGGTCATCGGCGCCTTGGCATTGGGGATTCAGGCGGCTGTCATGGAGAACGGGACGATTCAGTGGACGCCCTTGGCCGTGGGCTGTCTGTTCTATAACGGAGTCCTGGCTTCGGCCCTGGCCTTTTTCATGTGGAACTATCTGTTGACCCAAATCGAAGCGGCCAAGGCGGCAATCGCCATCCTCGGCGTTCCCGTCGTCGGCGTCATCAGCGGCGTCTTGGTTCTGGATGAACCGCTGACGATGATGACCCTCATCGGCATGGTCATGATTTTGGCAGGCATCGTCTGCATCGTTCGTCAAAAGAAACCGGCCGGAACGACAGTCGGCAAGATTTAAGAAACTTGATTTGTAATTAGGAGGCATGTTATGAAATGTGTAGTACTGCTCAGCGGCGGCGTCGACTCGACGACGTGTCTGGCCATGGCCTTAGAAAAATATAAGAAAGAAGACGTCTTAGCGCTGACGTCCTATTACGGACAGAAGCACGCCAAGGAATTGGAATCGGCCAGAAACGTTGCGGCTCATTACGGCGTCGCTCATCGAGAAGTCGATTTATCCCAGGCCTTTTCTTTAAGCGACAGTTCGCTTTTACAAGGCAGTCACAAGAAAATCGCCGCGGAATCCTACGCCGCCCAATTGGCAGAAAAGGGAGGAGAAGGGACGGTCGATACGTATGTCCCTTTTAGAAACGGATTGTTTTTGTCTTTTGCCGCAGCCATTGCCGTCAGTGTCGGCGCCGAAGTGATCTATTACGGAGCCCATGCCGACGATGCGGCCGGTCGGGCTTATCCTGACTGTACGCCGGAATTTGAAACGGCTATGAATACGGCTATTTATGAAGGATCGGGAAGGTCCTGCCATTTAGAAGCACCCCTCCTGTCCTTGAATAAGGCCGGCGTCGTGAAAGAAGGGCTGCGTTTGGGTGCCCCCTATGAACTTACCTGGAGCTGCTACGAAGGCGGCGATAAACCGTGCGGTGTCTGCGGAACCTGTCGTGATCGGGCTGCGGCCTTTGCCGCCAACGGCGTTGCGGATCCGGCACTGAAATAAGGCAAATATATACCAAGCATCAGCCCGATGAAGGGCAGATTTTGGAGAGGATGGTGCAGTTATGAAAGGCAGTATAAAACGGCAGCTCGCCGCGGTCATCTTGATGAGTCTCATGGGCTTCGGTGCGGTCTATGCTGCGGATGTCTCAGAGAAGGATAATTTTTATCAGGCTGTCAATCACGGCGTCTTACAGGAAAAGAAAATCGAACCGACAGAGGCCTCGTGGTCGTGGTTTTCGGAACGCTCTTTAGAAAATAAAAAGGCCTTAAGGAAAGAGTTGGAAGCCATTGCGGAAAAACAGGGAACCTATCCGAAAGGTTCTCCGGAACAGAAAATTGCCGACCTCTATGTCAGCGCTTTGGATAATGAAAAACGCAACGAAACGGCTCCGGGGAAGCTGAAGGCTTTGACGGAACCGATCAAAGAGGCGAGGAATCTGACCGAGTTGACCAAGGCTCTTCAGAACGTGAGTGAAAAGACAGGGGCCGCTGTCTTTATCGACTATACGGCAGACCGCATCCCGACCGGCCTTCGCTATATTCCCCGGATCCTTGTGACCGAGCCGTCTTTTACGCGAGATGAATTGGAAAAAGAACCTCAGCCCGGCGCCTGGAAGGCGTATCGTGACTACGTCGCCCATGTTTTGGAAGAGGCCGGAGAAACGCCGGATAAGGCGGCAGCCCACAGCGAAGCTATTTTTGCTATGGAACAGAAGCTGGGGCCCATCTCTTGACCAGTGAACAGCGAAATGACGCTGACCGTCCAAAATCGCCTCGTATCGCAAAGGGGAGCTAAAAAAACCTCATGCCCCATATGGGGGGCTCAAAACGATATTGGCCCGGCCTTTGGATTTGACAAAAAGAAAAAACAGTTTTTCCTGTCCGATCCCGATTATTTGCAGCAGTTCGATGCCCTCTATACGGCCGATAATTTGGACCTCTTAAAGAGTTATGCCGTCTATCAGGTGTACAACGGTTTTGCCCCTATGGCTCATATTAAACTGCGCGACCTTCAGCGTGACTATTTGCGCCAGCGTTTCGGCATCGCCAAAGCCCATAACGACAAGGAAAGCGCCAGCCGTATGGTCCAATTCATGATGTCCTATGAAGTCGGTCAGATTTATATGAAAAATCACAGTACGGCCGCGGTCGTCGACGATGTCAAGGACATGATTCGGGAGATTAGGGACGTCTACAAGCTGCGTCTTGAGGCCAACGACTGGCTCAGTCCCAAAACGAGGGCCAAGGCCATTGAAAAAACTGAACAGCCTGCGCGTCTTCGTAGGGGGTCCGGCAGACGATGACAAACCGATCATTGAAAGCATGCCCGACGTCATTGCGCCTCAAGACGGCGGCGATTTACTGACCAATATCATGCATAACAGCGTATTAGAACGGCAGCAGGTTCACGCCCTTCTGGGGACGAATTTTAATCCCGACAAGTGGTATGCTTTTGCGCCGCAGGACGTCAACGCCGCCTATATTCCCGAAAACAACAGCATCACCATTCCGGCCGGAATCCTTCAGCCGCCTTTCTATGATGCCAAGGCGTCACGCGGGGCCAATCTCGGCGGCATAGGCGTCGTCATCGGCCATGAAATCTCTCATGCCTTTGATCCCAATGGCAGTAAGTATGACAGTGAAGGACGATTAAAAAACTGGTGGACGAGAAAGGATTCTGAGGCCTTTCAGAAACTGTCTGCTGCTTTTGGTCCTTATTACGATAACTATACCGTCGGCAAGGGGCTCCATGAAAATGGAAAACTGGTGAGCAATGAAGCCATTGCCGACTGCGGCGGCCTGTCGGTCGCAACGGAGCTTGCCAAGGGCGATGAAACTGTCCTGCGCGATATCTACCATTCCTTTGCGGCTATTTTTGCAACTAAGATGACCGATCAAATGCTGCTGTACTTGATTCAGAACGATCCCCATCCAATTGGTGAAGCCCGTGTCAACGGTGCCTTATCGGCGACGGACGGCTTTTATAAAGCCTATGGAATAACATCGGGAGATGGAATGTACGTGGCACCCGGGCAGCGGGTTCACCTTTGGTAATTCTAACAAAAAGATAACAAAAAGAGGGGGAATTTATAAAGTCTCCCCTCTTTTTATCTTGCAATATTTGGGGGAATACGGTACAATCGCAAGTGAGCAATAGCCGTATATTGCACTGGTGGGACAAAAATCGTACCACTGGGAACAGAAACGTAAATCGTTACGTCTATGTGAGTAGAAAAGGAGATATCTGTATGCTAAAAAAAACCAAGATCGTCTGCACTTTAGGCCCCAGTTCTAATACTCCGGAAATTATTGAAAAGATGATTAAAGCCGGCATGAACGTTGCCCGTTTTAACTTCTCCCACGGGTCTCATGAAGAACATAAACAGCGCATCGACATGGTTCGAGCTGCTTCCAAAAAATTGGGAATCCCCGTAGCACTGCTCCTCGACACGAAAGGCCCGGAAATTCGTTTGGGCAAATTCAAAAACGGCTCGATCATGATGGAAGCCGGCAATGAATTTACCTTGACCGCTCGTGACGTAGAAGGCGACGAAACGATTGCTTCTATGAACTATAAAGAATTGCCCCAGGACGTTAAGGCCGGCGACCATATCCTCTTATCCGACGGTTTGGTAAACCTCGAAGTCGTCAGCGTCGAAGGCGAAGATATTCATACGAAAATCCTCAACAGCGGTAAGATGAGCGACCGTAAGCGCGTTGCCGTACCGGGTATCGCCATCAACCTTCCGGCTGTCTCTGAAACGGATGCTGCCGATATTGAATTTGGCTGCCGTATGAATATGGACCTCATTGCGGCTTCCTTCATTCAGCGCGGCAAAGACGTCCTTACGATCCGCAAACTGCTTGAAAAACACAACAGCGAAATGAAGATCATTTCTAAGATCGAATGTCAGGCTGCTGTCAATAATATTGATGAAATCATTAAGATGAGTGACGGCATCATGGTCGCCCGTGGTGACCTCGGTGTCGAAGTACCGGCAGAAGAAGTCCCGATGCTCCAGAAAGTACTCATCCGCAAATGCCATGAAGCCGGTGAACCGGTCATCACAGCCACGCAGATGTTGGAATCGATGTGCAACAACCCCCGTCCGACTCGTGCTGAAACGAGTGACGTTGCCAATGCCATCATCGACGGCACCGATGCCATCATGCTCAGCGGCGAAACGGCCGGAGGTCTCTATCCGGTAGAAGCCGTTGAAACCATGGCTCGCGTCGCTACCTTTACGGAAAGCAACTTTACGTCGAGACCTTTTGAAGATGACGATTGTGAATCGGCTACGACGACCGAATCCATCGGCAAAGCCGTCGTTAAGATTGCCAAAGACCTCCATGCTGCAGCTATCATCGCTTCGACCGAACGCGGCGGCACAGCCCAGATGATTTCTAAATTCCGTCCGGACTGCCCCATCGTTGCCGTATCTCCGCACGAAGCCATCGTTCGCCGCTTACAGCTCAACTGGGGCGTTCAGGCCATTAACGGGAAAGAAGCCGTTGACTCGGATGCTGTCGTCGACAATGCTATCTTTGCAGCCCTCGATAACGACCTCATCAAAGCCGGTGACCTCGTCGTCTTGACGGCTGGTGTCCCTGTTGCGAAAGCCGGTTCGACCAACATGATCCGCGTTCAGGTCGTCGGCGACGTCCTCCTTCGCGGTACCGGCATTGGCCGTAAATCGGCTGTCGGTAAAGTTTGCGTTGCCGAATCTTTGGAAGATCTGAAGAAGAACTTCACGGACGGCTGCATCCTGGTTCTCCGCGCCGCTCGTGCTGACTTTGTAGAATACATGAAACGCGCCAGCGCCATCGTATCTGAAGAAGCAGGCCTTACCAGTGAATCGGCCATCGTTGCCATCACCCTCGGCATTCCGACCGTCGTCGGTGCGGAACACGCTGCTGATACCTTGAATAACGGCGAAGTCGTCACCGTTGACGCCAGCCGCGGCACGATTTTCAGAGGCGCAGCGAACGCTCGATAAATCATAAAGAATACTTCGTGAATGATTAAAAACTCCCTCCGTGAGTCTGCCTTTTAAGGCTGTGCTCATGGAGGGAGTTTTACATTAGGGACAACTTTTTTTGTTTAATTCATAACCATTATGCCACTTTTGAGCGAGGTTATTTGCCGAATATCCTGTTCCGGCAGTGAAAAAAATTGCCATATCTTCGGCCCGGATGATGCGAGATTGTGACCGTATCGTGCAGCGGTCATTACGTCGGTGTCATCGCTGGGGTATATAATCGGGTAAAACAAGAAAGGATGATGAATATGAAAATGACGAGGAATATGGCCAAACTGGCAGCAGCTGTCTGCCTGTCTATGTCTTTAGGATTTGGCGTCGTATCGGCCCTGGATGTACCGTTTTCGGACGGGGCGATGCCGCAGGGCACGCCTCCCCAAGGGATGCCGCCGCAGGGGATGCCGCCGCAGGGGATGCCGCCCCAAGGCATGCCGCCTCAGGGACAGCAGGGAAAATCCTTGTCGGAATTCACCGCTGCACAGCGGATTACAGGCAAAGAGGCGCTTCTTGTCAATCAGGATATCACGGCTGATGAGGCCGATGAAAATGCCGTCCTGGCAGAACAAGGCGCTGACGTGACCCTGAAGCAGGTTCGCCTTTCCAAGACGGGACATACGACCAGTGAAGACGGCAGTAATTTTAACGGTCAGAATGCCGTCCTCCTCGTTTCGAACAGTACGGCGTCCCTTACCGACTCTACGGTCACCTCTGATGCCGAAGGGGCCAATGCCGTCTTTGCGACGGGAAAAAATGCAGTCGTCACTGTTAAAGACCTCAAGATTGACACCAAAGGCAATTCGTCCCGCGGTCTCGACGCGACGTACGGCGGTACGATTCACGGTGAAAACGTAGACATTACGACGGCAGGGGCTCACTGCGCGGCCTTGGCGACCGACCGGGGTGAAGGCAATGTCTACGCCACGGGCAGTACCCTTTCGACGAGCGGGGAAGGCAGTCCGGTCATCTATTCGACGGGCAACATCGTTCTCACAAAGAGCCATGGCATCGCCAAGGGCAGTGAAATAGCCTGCGTCGAAGGAAAGAATTCCATCTTTATAGAAGATTCGACACTCACCGGATATAAGAACCACGGCGTCATGCTCTACCAGAGCTTTTCCGGTGATGCCGGGACGGGGACAGCTTCCTTTACGGCTAAAAATTCGACGCTTCGCAACTTTTCTGACGGAGCTATGTTCTACATCACCAATACGAAGGCCGTTGCCAGCCTGACCAATACGGTCATTGAATCGCCGAATAATAAGAACCTCATCGAAGTCGCCAGCGACCGCTGGGGGACGGAAGGTTCAAACGGCGGTGACTTTGAATTTACGGCAGCCAAACAAACTCTCAGCGGTGACGTCATTGCCAACAAAATCAGTACCGTTTCCGTCAGCTTGACAGACGGCTCGAATTGGAGCGGGGCTATGAATCCAAAGCACACGGCTAAATCGGCCAGCCTTTCTCTCGATGCCTCGTCGGTTTGGAACGTGACCGGCGACTCCTACGTCGCAGCTTTGACTGACAGTGATACGACTCTCGGCAACATCCGCAGCAATGGCCATACGATTTACTACGATAAAGGCAATGCGGCTAATGCCTGGCTCAAAGGCAAGACCGTAAAACTGACTGACGGCGGCAAAGTAACGCCGTTATAGGCCCATGAAGGCCAGCATCTGCATCATCCCCGGGATAAAGGTATCGATGTCAAGGGACTCCTCTAAGGTGTGTTCGCGGCGACTGCGGCAAAAGCCGAAGGAAATGGCCGGGATTCCCAAGCTTAAAGGGATATTGGCATCGGTACTTCCGGCAATGCAGGTTGTCGAAAGGCCATGCTGCTTACGAATAGCGGTAATTCTCCGGACGAGGGGATTCTGGTCGACTTGACTGCACGGCCGCTGGCCAATGCTTTTTAAGGAGATGCGAACCTGGCTGGGCGGATTTTCTAAGAGGGCATGGAAGGAATGGTCGAGGGCGTTAAGGGCGGCTCCATCTTCCGAACGAAGATCGACGGTGAAGCGAACCTTCGCGGCAATGGAATTGACCGTTGTACCGCCGCTGATGGTGCCGACGTTATAAGTCGTCTTGGGTTCGGCCGGGAGCGATAGGCTGTAAAGCGAATCGATGATGGATGCGGCCGCGGCGATGGCATTGGCGTTTCCAAAGCCCATCCAGCTGTGGCCGCCCGGCGTTTCTATGGTGACCTCATAGCGCCGGGAGCCGACGGCCGTGGCGACAAAGGTATCGAAGGTACAGTCGACGGCGACGACTTCAGAAATGCGGCCGGCCCAGTCAGCCATGATTTGGCGAATGCCCTTGAGATTGCCCAGTCCTTCTTCGCCGACGTCAAAGGCGAAGAGGATACCCTGAGGCGGTGTCAGCTTTAAGTCGAAAATCATCTTGATGATGAATAACAGGCCGGCGATGCTGGCGCTGTTGTCACTGCATGACGGGGCCGACAAGATATTTTTTGATTGGTGAATCGGTATCTCGGACAACTTTTCAAAGACCGTATCCATGTGGGCCGTATACAAGGCGGCTTTTTGGCCCTTTTTCAGCCGGCAAGGATAGAGGATGTTGCCGCTGTCGTCGCGATAGGCTCCGTCGGCGCCCAGACTGTGGAGATACTGTAAGATCCATTTTCCTTTGACTTGTTCCCGGCCCGTCGGCGACGGGATGGAAATAATCGTTTTTAGGAGCTCCAGCCACTGGTCTTGGTTCCGGCGTACATAGGTTTCAATGATGTCGTTCATGAATTTCATCTCCCGTAAGAATTTTCCTTATTATACCATATCTTGCACAGTGTGGCTTTTATAGCCATTCTATGGCAGTCTAAAATAAAAAATAGGGATTATAAATACATCCTGAAATAAAAGAAGATGCCGTCTGGAAATAAATGATTTCCAGACGGCATCTTCTTTTTATTGTTACTGCGGGCCAGACCTGCCGGAGCGGCAGCGAATGACTCTGGGTTCGGCATTCGTATGGACGCCTTCATGGCAGCGGGAGTCGGCCAAAAGGCCGGTTTGTCATCTGCCGTAATTATTTTGTTTTCAGTTCTCGGATTTCGGCTTTTAGTTGCTCTACTTCTGCCCGAAGTGCTTCTATTTCATTAGCATTTTGGGGAGACGTTTGTGGACTTCCCGGTCCGACGCGGAAGGTAACGCCGATGTTGCCGGCCGCTTTTCGGTCTCCGCCAAAGGTGCTGGAGGCACCGAGGGAGTACATGATATCGCGGTGCGGCTGATAGAAGGCACCGAGTGCCAATGCTTGTTTTCCGTCATAGGTACCGGCAGCGGCGCTGATTTGGAAGCGGGATGTGCCGTCGTAATCGATCGGATGCAGGCCTGCTAAAGCAGAAGAAAGGGCACCGACACTGTCGACTTCCCGCCCCAGGCTGTTGACGCGGGTAGTCACTCTCTCGATGGAGGTGCTGTTCTGCTCAATGGCGGCGGCATTAGTTTGAATGGCGGCGGTATTAGTCTGAATGGAGGTGGTATTTTGATTGATAGCACTGGTTAAATCTGCAGCACCATTGGCTAAGGTGCCGGAGCCTATGCGCCGGGCATTGGTTTCGATAGCGGCGCTGTTCTGCTCGATGGCTATCGTATTGGCCGTGATGTCGCCGGTCATTGTGCTTTGTGTATTTGCGATAGCCGTGTTCATCTGTCCTACGGTCGCCGCATCTGTGGCGTTGATGCCGTCAGAGATATTGATCAGCCGCCGTGTGACCTGATTGCCATCGACATTTTTGGTAATCCCCATGGAAACGACGCCGTTTTTATCGCTGTCCTCTATATCGGAGGCATTTACTTCACTACCATGACCCAGGGCCACGGAATCGGCAGCATTCTCGGTAACCCGAGCGCCTTCGCCGATGGCTGTGCCGCCTTCGGATTGACTGAGACCGGCTGCACCGATGACGGTACTGTTCTTGGCATTACTTTCGACAAGATAGGTGCCGCCTCCGCCGAGGCCGTCTTCGCTGTCATATTCATAGAGGCCGCCGATGGCGACACTGTTGACGGCGCCGGAAGCGATTTTTGCATGGGTACCGATAGCGATGGCGTTCTGCGTCTCTACGGCAGCACTCTTGCCGACAGCAATACTATCCTGCTTTTTGACCGAGCTGCTTTCCCCGATGGCGATACTCTGTTTTGCATCTTCAGAAATCTTACTGTTGTAACC
>ENA-OQAB01000136-OQAB01000136.1-human-gut-metagenome-genome-assembly--contig:-NODE-136-length-41918-cov-5.230456_pt1 | contig 41918 bp, 38 predicted proteins | sample MGYA00242490_ERZ504517 | MGnify/ENA primary metagenome ERZ504517 (study PRJEB26092, sample SAMD00036298) | human gut metagenome | host: Homo sapiens | study: EMG produced TPA metagenomics assembly of...
AAAATAAATAAAAAGGATGCAGAGTTATGCAGCTACCGATGAACCGTCATCCCGATGTTGCCGTTTACAACATTACGGCATTCTATCTTGGGATTATAAAAGCATATGGTTATTCAATAGATGGTTTGGTTTATAATCATTATCTAATTCCAAGCTATTGGGCTGAGATTCTGAACTATTATAAAGCTTACTATGTAAAAAAGCATTGTTTTCGTTGTAAAAAAATAGAATTGATGCCGGAAACAGCGGTAGAAGTAATGAAAGCGGCATTGGATCAAAATTGCTATTTGATGCTTATGGTAAATGAACGCTATATTCCTGACCGCGAAGTATACGGCTGTTTTGACCGCAATCATGATATCATGGTGTATGGCTACGACGACGAAAAGCAGGTTTTTCATACAGCTTCCTTTATTTTTCGAAATAGCCAACGGAATTTTGATCTTCAGGAAGTTTCCTATCACGATTTTGCCAGGGCAATTGACGTCCCACCTTCTTCCCTGAGAAAAGGGGAGATGAATTTTGCAAGCCTTTTTCTGCCGCACAGGGCGCAGGAGCCAGTCCGTATGGGGAAAATACGAAAACAGGTCAGGCATTGCTTGCGCCTGAGCAAAAGCAAACGACAAGGCTGCTTCGTCCAGATGGGGGAGCTTATCAAGAGCGGCAACTATACTGAAATTGATGTCAATTCCTTCTATTTCGTCAAGGAGCGGGCCAATCTTTTGATGAAGCTATTTCAGGCGCTCTGCCCAGGCGATAAAATTGTGGAGGAATATGCAGAGGTTTGCGAGCTCGCACAGCGATTAATGATGCTTGCGGTCAAGGAAAATATCAGAAGCAGCCCGGCAAATAAAGAGAGAATGTTTCATTACCTTGTCAAAATTGAGGAGCTTGAACGGGATGTACTCAAAAAATTTCTCCATATGAGTTGGAAATTGCGACCAAAAGGTCCCATTCTTGTGGAACAGCACATCAAACAAGATTGATAATCTCTTATAAAGCATTGCTCCCTCTGAAAAAAGATTTGAGACACGTGACAAAACTTTTGCAAATCTCCATGTATAAAGTGTATGCTGGACAGGTCATTCCTGTTCAGCATACAATAAAAAGTAGGAAAGCGTGTGAAATCCGCTTTCCTATCTGAAATTAACTGGTCGCGCTTTGCAGTGCCTTGGCGGTCTGATCAAGCTTTGCCGTCGTTTTACCTGCTTGGCCCGGAAAAACCCAATGCAACACGGCACTCTGTTTCGTCGGTGCTTTCCATTTCCGCAATGCATTTAAATTCGCCGGCACCCTGTTGAAAAAATTTAAAATTTTAAGGATCTTTTTTGCTTTTAGGCTCAAATTCCTTACAGGGCATTTCAGGGCCAATTTTAAACCGCTTTATCCACCGAAGCTGTCTGCCAAGGATTTGACAGCCGACAGATAGCCGCCGGTCAGCGCGTCGAGATATTCAGTTGTAGAAGTGATTTTCCAGGTTTGATCGGCTTTTACAAGCTGAATATCCACCGTGGTCGTTTTCATCGGCACATCCTCTTGCGCCAAATAATCGGCGGCGTATTGGTTCAGTGCTGCGTCCTTTGCGGCGTCATCCTTTGTGAAATCGAGCGCATTTTCCATGCTCTTCTGCATATAGCCCTTAAGGAACTCTGTGAGGTCCACGGCGGTGCACTCTGCCTTCACGGTGGCATGATCGCCATCCTTTTCAGAGGAAAGGATCTTGACCGTAATCTTGCCCAGCGTATCGTCAATCGGGAAATAGGAGGCTTTTCCACCCGAAATTAGGGATTCTTCACTCGTTGCCGCTTTGGTGCTTTCGCTCCCCGAATCCGGGAGCAAGCTCTCCAGGGCATTGAGATCGATATTCTCCTTGACGCTTTCCATCTTGCCTTCCTTAATGGCTTGGGTGACTCGCTCGACGACTTCTTCCGGCTTTTCTCCGCCGCAGCCGGCAAGTGAAACGATCATCACAACAGCCAATACGGCACAGATAATCCTTTTCATTTTCTCATTCCTTTCTTTTTTCTGATAGTGTTATCATAAGGGATTCTCTTCTCTTCGTCAACTGCAATAAAGCCCGCCGCAAAGTGATTGTTTGCGGCGGGCCTTGCTGATTCATGAATTGGGAAGCAGGAGGAGGAGATTACTCTGCGTCGTCGGCATTCTCCCAATTGTGCCAAACATTCTGAACGTCGTCATTATCCTCGAACATTTCCAGCATCTTGGCCATGTTTTTGATATCATCCGGATCGCTCAATTTCGTATAGGTAGTGGGAACATATTCGATTTCAGCGGAAACAAAGGTATAGCCCTTGGCCTCCAGATCATCGCACACGCCGGTGAAATCACTCGGCTCTGTGCGGATGTCGAAAACATCCTCGTCCGTTAAAAAGTCGATCGCGCCGGCCTCCAGCGCATCTTCCATCACTTTTTCTTCATCCAGGCCTTCCATCTCAATGGCGATCACGCCCTGCCGGTTGAACAGGAAGCCGACGCAACCCGTCTGGCCCATGTTTCCGCCGTATTTATCAAAATAATGGCGCATATCAGCGGCAGTGCGGTTGCGGTTATCCGTGAGCGTTTCCACGATAACGGCCACGCCGCAGGGACCGTAGCCCTCATAAACGATCTCTTCGTAATTATCCGCGCCGCCTTCACCGGCTGCTTTTTTGATGATGCGGTCGATATTATCGTTGGGCACATTATTGGCCTTCGCCTTTGCAATCACATCCCGCAGCTTGGAGTTGGAGGATGGATCCGGGCCGCCTTCACGCACCGCTACGCCAATTTCACGGCCAATCTTCGTGAAAATCTTTGCACGCTGGCCGTCCGTTTTTTCCTTCTTGCGCTTGATCGTGCTCCATTTGGAATGTCCTGACATAATAAAACCCTCCAATGACTGTATCTCGAAACACTTTATTTTATCATATTATAATGGGCTTGACAAGATTGCCGTAGGCTTTATCGAAGGAAAAAATAGATGGATCCTGATTAATCGGGAGATCAATCATACTTTATTGGATCTATCATCGTTTTATCTGCAAGTGTCGAAGGTGGTGATTCCCAAAAGTTAACATCAATAAGAAGATGGCCTATGAATTATCCAGGAGCTTTTTATGCTTCCGAGCGCCCAAATGCAATCAAAACGAGAACCCCGCCTCGGTACCGGCTGACCGGAACCGAGACGGGGAACCCTTCATTATGCCTTAGAACAGGTGAATCGTTCCTGACGTAAGGGCTTTTATTTTGCCTGCCAATCCCACTTGTGGAAACGAACCTTGATGGTATCGGTCGCTACGTTGCCGTAGAAATCTTCCACCGTCACGGTAACCCAGCAGGAACGGGCGCCGATACCCTTGCCGTTGGGACGGATGACCGTCGTCTCGGCGTTGGGAGTTTCGATCGTCGCTTCAGGCTTGTCGATGGACCAATTTGCATAGCTCCATTTTACACTCTTGACCTCAGCGCCGCTGTTTACCTGAATACCCAGCTCGGTCGAATTGTTCTTATAGAGCGTATACCACGGAACCTTTACAAACAGTACATCGCCTTCAACATCCACACCGCCGTTGGTGATTGCGACGGAGGTAAGCGCATCATACTGCTTCATCGCATCGAGTGCCTTCTGGACGTTTGCAACAGCGGCATCCACATCAGCCTGATCGAGGATCGTAAGGCTGCGGTCGATATTCTCAGCCTCTTCCAGGGCTGCCCTCAGGGCGGCAACGGAATCAGGCGTGTAGGTGTTGATATCACCGGAAGCGAGCTTATCAGAAGCGGTCTTGATGATCGCGTCGAGCGCGGTGAAATCAGCGTCCTTGAGGACGAGCTTGATCGCGTTGAGAGAGGCGGCCATCGCATCCACTGCATCCTGCTTCGTAATATCCGGGTTGCTCTTTACGAGCGCTTCAGCCTCTTCCAAGGCAGCCCTGAGGGCCGCAACGGAAGCCTCGGTGTAGTTGCTGATGTCAGAAGCGCTGAGCTTGGCGTTGGCAGCGGCGATTGCTGCGTTCAGAGCATCCATATTGGCGCCCTTGTAGACGAGCGTTACATTCAGGGCTGCTTCTGCGTCGTCAATGATCTTCTGATCTTTGATGGTCAGGCTGCGGCTCAGGCCCTCTGCATAATCGATGGCAGCCTTGAGCTGTGCCAGGGATTCCTCCGTATACTGCCCGCTGGCCTTTGCATCGTTGTAGGCGATATTCGCCTTGGCAATGGCAATGTCAAGCGCCTCATAGTCAGCGCCCTTGAGCGTGAGCGTCATGGCGTTGAGGGCCGCGGCTTTCGCGTTCACAGCGTCCTGCTCAGTGATGTTGGGCATACGCTCGATCATAGCTTCTGCTTCAGCAACAGCCTCGGCAAGGGCGTCACGGGAATCCTTCGTGTAATCTTCGATATCGGCGGCTGCGAGCTTCTCGTTGGCGGCGTCAACAGCCTTCTGAAGGCCAGTGAGGTCAGCCGCGTTGAAATCGCCCTTGGCCTGCTCAATAGCATTTACCAGCGTGTCGGCGGCCGCGGTGATCTCATCCTGATGGAGGATGTCGAGATCCTTTTCCACTGCTTTGGCAGCGTCAAGCGCATCCTTAACAGCCTGGATGGCCTCTTCTGTGTAAAGCTTTTCCGTATCCGGATCTGCGAGGAAGGCTTCCGCATTCTGGATCGCATCGTTGAGCGCGCTGTAATCCGCATCCTTCAGGATGAGCTTTACGCTCTCAAGCGCTGCAACCGCATCGTCTACCTTCTGCTGCTGTGTGACATCATACTTAGCGGCTACAACTGCCTGGGCGGCCTTGATGGCATTGCTCAGCGCAGTTTTAGAAGCCTCGGTGTACTCGTCGCCTGCGTTATTCAGCGTATCCTGAGCAGCCTTGATGGCGTCGTTGAGTGCGCTGTAGTCGGCGGGCTTTTTCTCAAGCTTAACGGCATTCAGGGCTGCAAGTGCATCGTCAACCTTGGTCTGCTCCTTCACGGAGAGGGTGCGGTCAACCGCTTTTGCCGCGGCAATTGCCGTTTCCACGCGGGAGATGGAGGCGTCTGTGTAGATGCCCGCTTCCTTCGCGGCGGCTACCTCTTCCTCACGGTCAGAGATCGCCTTGTCAAGCGCAGTGTAATCAGCGCCCTTGAGGGTCAGGCCGCGGGTTTGCGGCGAGCAGGGCGTCGGTGGCGTCCGTGATGATCTGCTGCTGGTCAACCGTCAGCTTGCGGCTGACTGCCTTTGCAGCGTCAAGAGTGGTACGCAGCGCGTTCACGGAAGCATCCGTGTAGTCGCTGATATCCGTGCGGTCGAGCTGCGCCTGCGCGTTGGCAATGGCAGCGTCGAGAGCGGAATAATCGGCGCCCTTAAGGGTCAGGCCTGCGATCGCGTCGTTGATGGCCTTTGTGGCGGCGTCAATCGTTGCCTGATAGGTGATGTCCTTGCCTGTCTCAATGGAGGCGGAGGCAAGATACGCATCGCTGAGGGCTTTTGCGGATGCGCTGGTATAATTCTGGAAGTCGGAGGCCTCGATCTTCGCTTTTGCAGCGGCAACAGCAGCGTTGAACGCATCGTAGTTTGCCGGGAGCTTCTGGAGGGAGTTGATCTCCTTCATCAGCGCCATGGCGCGGGCGTTGACATCTGCCTGCTTTGTGATGTCGAGACGGTTTTCGCGCAGCATTTCCTGCTTAGCGGCATCCACCTTGACCTTCAGTGCAGCGAGATCTGCCGGATCATAAAATTCGGCGTTGAGCCGTTCAAACGTAGTGACAGCGGCCTGCATTTGAGCATAGCTTGCAAACCTCACAAGGCCGGAAACTGCGGCGCTGAGCTCATTTGCAGCCACATCAATCGCATTCTGGTTGCGGATATCCCAGCCTGTGGTGGGAATGTTCTGCGCAGCCTCATACTTCTCGCGCAGGGCGGCCAGTGTTGCGATCGTGTAGGTATCGTCTGCTTTGGCATCGTTCAAAATCTTTTCCGCGGCAGCTTTTGCAGCGTCAAGAGCCGTGTAATTAGCACCCTGATACTCCAGGGAATCCACTGCGTTTTGAAGGGCGGAGGCGTAGCGATTGATGACTGATTGCGTCTCGATCACGTCGCCCGCAACCTTCTGCGCGTTGGCAAGGGCCGCGGTCACGTCGGCCCAAGTAGCCTCCGTGTAATACTCCGCATCGGATGCAGCCGCGTTGGCGGCGCTGATGGCGGAATTCAGGGCACGCTTGTCGATGACGGTGACGGTAATTGGGAGATCAATGGTGCGGTTAGCTCTGTTAGAAAAACTGGTGGCGCCTGCATCATAGACAAGGTGCAGGGATGTTTCATATACTGCGGCACCATTTCCAGTGAAGGTAACAGTAATAGCAGAAGTGGAATAGCCCGTACCAAGACCGCCTATCTCATTCGCCCAAGAAAGGGCGGATGTCTTTCCAATTGTACTGGAAAGGGTTTGCGGGTATTCATTGTTGGGCGCATAAACCCAGACATAGTTAACACCAGAATTTTTCCTAGCGGAGAAGTCAAAAGTAAATTGGAATTGCTCATCGTTCTGTGTTTGGATGAAGGTAAAATTCTGATAGTTCATCCGCATCGTAGTCCAATATCCAGTGTCAACGCCACCGGAGTAATTGCCCGCTGAACTCTCAACTGGACCCGTGGGCTCCGCCGCAAACGCCGCCGGCATGACGGAGAGCGCCATGATCAGCGCCAACGCCAACGCAAGCACGCGCTTTGCGGAAAACGCTTTTTTGGTTTTTGCCATAGAGTGAAAACACCTCTTTCTGAATCAAAATCGGTTGGCCGTTTGGGCAATGCCGCGCCGAAGGGCTTTTGTCACTGCGCTCCGGCGCGGTATTCTATTTGGAGGGATTCACACAAAAAAGTGAGCGTCTGCTCCTTATGCCCATTCGAGTGCGCCGATCGCGTCGAAGATCGCCATTGCGGCGGCATCGACTTCATCCTGTCGGTCAGCTGTGGGCTTCGCATTGAGCAGTGCCTGTGCCGCGGCAACAGCGGCGTCAACACCGGAGAAGTCCACATAGTCGGCCGGATAGTAAAGATGTACCATATCGATTGCCAATTCAAGCAGAGCGGTATCCGCATAGGAAACGTCCGCTTTCTGAAGGCCTGCGATGGCATCCAGCACATCCTGCGCATACGCCTGAACTTGGGCCTGCCAGTCAGCGTCTTCGCGGGTGATGGTGTTCTTCGCTTCCTTTGCAGCGTTAACGGCAGCATTGAGGGCTGCGACGGAGGCCTCCGTGTAATTATGGAGATCCTTCGGTACGGCTGCAATGGCGTTATCGATCGCCGTGAAATCGGCTGGCGCCAGAGCCAGCGCCGCAATTGCGGTGGAGAGATTCTGGGCAAGCTCGTTGATCGCGGCTTGGTTGCGAATATCATAGGAGCCGGCAAGGAATTCATCTGCTGCCGCGATTGCCTCTTCCACATCAGAGAAGTCCACATAATCGGCGGCCTGCATCATCTTTGCCTGGTAGAGAACCGTGTTGAGCTCGGCAATATCAGCCGGGAGATAGGAAAGCACTGCGATCGCATCCTTGAGTGCGGAGGCAGCCGCGTCGACCTTTCTCTGATTGGCCGCGGTAAGCTCATAGTTTGCATTCAGCTCCGCTTTGGCAGCCTCATAAGCGGCGTTTGCCTTAGCAAAACTCGCAGCGTTGTAATGGGAGGCGTCCAAAGCCTCGAAGGCAGCGATTGCAGCCTTCAGGGCGGTGGTATCAACGAATACCTTCGCCTGCGCGACGGCGAACATGCCGACCTGATCTGCGCTGAAGTTGAAGGAGCCGTTTTCCAGAACCGCTTCCACCGGGGTCATCGTGCCGTCGGCTGCAACGCTGTAAACAGCGGTGTTCGAGGCAAACTGCGGGATGCTGATCTTAACTGCCTTCGTGGGCGCCACAGGGGAACCGTCGGAGGCAAGGCTAATATCATAGAGGTGGAAGGCCTTGTAATCCTTGGCAAGGATCGCGTCAAACACATTGCCGCTGACGATCTCCTGCACGGTCATGATCGTGTCGAGCGGGAGAACGCCGCTGCCTGCACGCAGCGTGATGCCGGTTGCGCCATCCTCAAAGAGGAAGTCGTTTTTCAGCACACTGAGCTGCGCTTCCGCAGCGGTCAGAACGGCGAGGTTTTCTACCAGACGCTTCTGGTCGGAGGTAAGCGCGTTGTAAGCATCCCTGGCGGCGGCGATCTGCTCTTCTTTTTCGAGCGTGACATCGCCGATGGCTGCGATCAGCTCATCCACAGCCTTAGCCGCTTTTTCGTCAGCCGCCTGCTTCTTCAGAGCGGCGAGTGTGCTTTCCGCATTGGTCAGAACGGTGAGGTTGGTGACCAGCGCTTTCTGCGCGGGTGTAAGCAGATCGTAAGCAGCGCGGGCCTGCTGAATCGCGGCTTCGCTCTCCAGCGTTACGGTGCCAATCGCGGCGATCTGATCCATGACTGCCTGCGCGGCGGCCTGATTGTCGGCCTCAGCCTGAACAAGCGCGTCATAGGCGGCGCGCGCGGCGGTGAGGGTCTCATAGTTGCTAACGAGTTTCTGCTGAGAATCCGTCAGGGCGGCGTAGGCTGCCTCAGCGGCTTCGATCAGGCGTTTGCTCTCCAAGGTGACCTTGCCGATGGCGTTGATCTGGGCGATCACGGGCTCGGCTGCTGCTGCGTCTTCTGCGGCGGCTTTCAGCTCCGCGTAGCGCGCTTCGGCAGCGGTCAGAACCTCATAATTGCTTACGCTTGGCCTCAGTGCCTCATCGAGATTGTTGTATGCCGCGCGGGCGACATCGATCTTCGCCTTGCTGGCAGAGGTATAGCTGACTTCGCCGATTGCCGCGATCTTGTCTTCAACAGACTTGATTACGGCGGCATTTTCTTTCGCGAGGATCAGTGCAGCTTCCGCATCCACAAGGGTCTGATAGTTGGTCACCTGCTTCTGCTGGCGGACGGTCAGTTCATCATAGGCGGCGCGTGCATCCTGGATGGCTGCTTCGCTTTCGGTTGTGACAGTTCCGATTGCAGCAATTTTCGTCATAACGGCGTCAACTGCGGCATCGAAATGCTCAAGCGCATAGATCTTGGCGACGGCTGCATTCAGCTTCGCCACGGTTTCTGCGCTGAGGTTCGCCTTGATCTCCGCATAGAACTGATCGTACTCAGACTGGAGCGCATAAACCTGCTGCGCGTTATCCAGCGTGAGGGCGTCGACGGCTGGCAAGGCGTTGACCTTTTCGGTGAATTCATCCGCAACCGCTTTGTAGAACTCCGCGTTCGCAAGCTCTTTGAGCTTGTCGAGCTGAGTCACGGCTGAGGTAGAATCCGTACCGGCCACGAGTTCCTTATTCACAGTTGCAAGCTGTTCCGCAGTGAAGCGGCCAGCCGCGTTGAGCGCATCGCGCACCTTGGACCAATCCACGGCGCTGAGAGAGGACACGTCCTTATTCGGGACGAGGCTGTTGAGATAATCGCCAAGCTCTGCGAGCGTGACCGTGCGGGCGACATATACGCCCGACTGGCCCTGCGCGAAGATGTTGGTGCCGATCAGATCGCCAACGCCAAACTCAAAGAGCAGGTTGACAACGCCCTCGGCATCGTTTTTCAGATTCTGTGTGAAGCGGGCAGGCGTCTGCTTGGTGCTCGCGTCGTTCGGGCCGCCCAGAATCAGGTCGTTGACCAGAGGACGGGCGATTTCGCTGATCTTTTTGCCGTTCGGCAGGGTGATCGCGCCGTCTAGCGTACTCCACAGATCAATCTCAGTCTGGTTGATGGAACCAGCGTCAATCACTAAGAATGGACCCGCCAACAGGCTGCGAAGATGCACATGGACATTAATTGTAACAAGCCCTAAGACTTTCTCTGAGGTATCCAACCGTAAATCCAAAGCCTCATTAAGCAGGTTGATCAAATTCGTGGGATCGAAGTTGTCTGCGAAAGATTGGATCAGCCCTACCAGCGGCCCAGCCTGCTGGTTGCGTAGAGCATCAAAGATGCCCTCTACGGATGCGGGTGTCTCGCCGTCGCCCTTCTGGATGGTGATGAAAATGTCGGTTAGAAACTCATAAAAGCTTCGCCCGTTAAAGTTCATTCTCTCCAGAGCGCTACGTACATCTGCGATAACGTTGTGCAGCTTGGCCGAGTTGCCCAGAATGTCGAGCAGTGGGCCGACATAGTTGCCTGCAAGCTTGTTTTTAATCGATTGCACTGCGCTGTTGGCAATGGACGGGATTCCCGTTACGCCTATCGCCGCAAGATCAAGCTCACGCACGATCTTCTGTACGTTCGGATTGATTGCCGGAACCAGGTGCGCGATGACCTTTTCAGCAACCTCGATCGCATAATCCACTTCCTTCGGCATCTGCTTCTCAAGCGCTGCATGGGCGACCTGCTCCACATTGTCGACGCCAGCGGCGGACGCGATCATGTCGGTTTTAAACTCCGCGCGCTGCTCCTTCATGCCGGCGGACGCCTTGGACAGCGTCGTGTACCGGACGGAAGAGGAAGCGTTGACCAGAGAGCCGGACATCACGTCATACATCTGCGCGCCGTTGGTCGTGGTCATGCCGCTGATGCTCAGTGTGCCCGCATGGCCGGTGAAGAGATACTTCACGCCGGCGTCCGCAAGAGCACCCGCGTTTGAGAGGATGCAGGTCCTGTCTACCAGGCCGAGGCTGGCGGCCGCCTGATCGGGATCGTTGGTATAAATCTTGGTTTTACCACCAAGATCGATTTCCAATCCCGCCAGCGTGTGGAGCAGATCAATGAACGTTCTGTCCACGCTGCCGCGTGTAACTGCCGGATGGTGGGATGCGGCGAATACCGTATTGCCATTGGCAATTTCAGCTTTCGCTTTGTCTACCACCCACTGGGTCATCTGGCCTTGACCGTCTGCTGCGACGGAATCGCTCATGACAGCTTTAAAGCCATTGCCCAGATCTGCGACATAGGAAGCGGAGGAAGGATCCTGCTGGGCTTCACCATAGCCGAAGTCCTTGTAGAGATCCTTAAACACTGCTTTCGATACCGCAGTCGTCGTACCGCCTTCACGAACGTCGTGCTCGCCGGGAATGACATAGACTGGGATGCCCTCCGCCTTTACTTCCGCGAGCTTACTTGCCACATACTGGTGGGAAGTTTTGCTGCCGTTATTGGTGAGATCACCTGTGACGAGCAGCACATCCGCATCGCTTGCTTTGACCTTGGCGATCGCAGCGTCAAGCAGGGCGGCGCTCTTAGAAAGCATGAGGCCATCTTTATCTGCCGCTCCCGCCTGATAGCGGATGTCCGAGATGGTGGCGACTTTGACTGTGCTGGCACTTTCTGCGCCGACGATGAAGGCGGCCTGGACACAACCAAGCAGCATCATCACGGCGAGAAAAATACTCAGCAGCCGTTTGCATTTCTTCAAATTTTTACACCTCCAAATAATAAATTTTTGTTTTAGGCGTTTTCACGCCTTGGACGCGCCTTCTTTAATTTTCACGGTGCGCGCGGGCCGGGAAATGAAGAAATGAGCAAAACGGCGAAATAACCGAAAACTTTTCACATCGAGAACAGCTCTCTATGAAATTAGCGGTGATTTCGTAAACAAATCATAAACTTAAATAGACATAATGTCAATCACTTTGAAAAATAATAGAGCCGTTTTGTGAATCTTGTCTAGTTTGATAAAATGTTTTTTGGACAAAATAACGGCTCATCGAAAGAATGCGGTATATGGATATGCGATTTTCCCAATTTTCATGAAAGGAGATCTATGCGAAATTGCAGTTTTGCGTTTATTTATCAACGTGCTAATGTGGCGTATATCATGCGGCTCATCAAAATAAAAATGCCGTGGCAAGAGAAAAAAGCTTGTGCAAACGATGCTATATATAATAATTGAAAAGGAAATTTGCAGATTGACGAGCTTTTCCCCTTGACAGAAAGGGACACGTTTAGTATAATAAATCCCGCTGTAAAGAAAAGAACTTTACATATATCCTTTTCCACATCGAACCAATTTGTGGTGCGGAGAGGGGGATTTTGCGGGGTGGGGAGGCGAAGTTGTGGCGAAGGATCTTGGAATCACGATTTTGCTTGATTTCTATGGGGATATGCTCACGGAAAAGCAGCGGGATTTTCTTGGCTACTACTATAACGACGACCTTTCCCTATCCGAGATCGCGGAGAATGAAGGAATTACCAGGCAGGGCGTTCGCGATTCGATTAAGCGTGCGGAGGCGCAGCTGTTTGATATGGAGGAGCGGCTGGGGCTTGCGCGCCGTTTTCATGAAATGCGCAGAGGGCTCGATGAAATCATCGACTGCGCGAATACGATCAGCGAGTACAATATGCGATATGGCCTATCCCGGGAAATCAACGATACGACTGTAAAGATCAAAGCAATTGCACAATCGCTGTGCGAAGTGTAAAGGGAGTGATGATTTGGCTTTTGAAGGCCTTTCCGATAAGCTGGAGGCTGCGTTTAAAAAGCTGCGCGGCAAAGGGAAATTGACGGAAACCGACGTGCGCAACGCGATGCGCGAAGTGCGCCTGGCACTGTTGGAAGCGGACGTTAACTATAAGGTCGCCCGTGATTTTACCGCAAAAGTAACAGAGCGGGCAATCGGCGCGCAGGTGATGGAAAGCCTAACGCCCGGCCAGATGGTGGTAAAAATCGTCAACGAGGAGCTCACAGAGCTGATGGGCGGCACACGCAGCCGCCTTGCAAGCGCTCCACATCCGCCGACGGTCGTGATGATGTGCGGCTTGCAGGGTGTTGGCAAAACGACCTATTGCGCAAAGCTTGGCCTGATGCTGAAAAATCAGGGGAATCGCCCTCTTCTCGTGGCGTGCGACATTTACCGCCCGGCGGCGATCAAGCAGCTCCAGGTGGTTGGCGAAAAAGCGGGTGTGCCCGTGTTTGAAAAGGGCACGGCAGACCCTGTGGAAATTGCGCGTGAGGCGATTAAACTTGCCAAGGATCAGGGTTATGACTATGTGCTGCTCGATACAGCGGGCCGCCTGCATATCGACGAGGAGCTGATGGATGAGCTCAAACGCGTCAAGGCAGAGATTAAGCCGCATGAAATTTTGCTGTTGATCGATGCGATGACAGGGCAGGATGCCGTGAATGTAGCAACTGCCTTCAACGAGGCGCTTGGTGTGGATGGGCTTGTGCTGACAAAACTCGACGGCGACACTCGCGGCGGCGCGGCGCTCTCTGCACGCGCGGTCACCGGCAAGCCGATCAAGTTCATCGGCACAGGGGAAAAGCTTGGCGATCTTGATGCGTTCCATCCGGATCGTATGGCCTCCCGTATTCTCGGCATGGGGGATGTATTATCTCTGATCGAGAAGGCAGAGACGTCGCTTGATGAGAAAAAGGCGATGGAGCTTGAGGCCAAGCTTCGGAAGAATAAATTCGACCTCAATGATCTGCTCAATCAGCTGCGTGAGATGAAGAAAATGGGCAATCTCAAAGAGATGCTTGCGATGCTTCCCGGTGTAGGCAAGCAGCTGAATGATGTGGAGATCGACGAGCGGCAATTTGATCGCACGCAGGCCATAATTCTGTCTATGACGCCTGCGGAGCGCGAAAAGCCGGATTTGATCAATCCCTCCCGGAAGCGCCGCATTGCGGCCGGCTGCGGGATGCAGGTGGAAGACGTTAACCGTCTGCTCAAGCAATACCGCGACATGCAGCGGATGTTCAAGCAATTCAGCGGCAAGGGCATGCGCAAAAAGATGCGCCGCATGGGCCAGCTTCCGCCGGGCATGGGTGGCGGAATGTTTTAAAGAATCGCTTTCAGCACGTCAGCCCCTTCGCCCCAAACGGCAGGTGAAAACGTGATGAACCAATAAATTATTTTCATTTTTGGAGGAATGCAGTTATGGCAGTTAAAATCAGGCTGCGCCGTATGGGCGCAAAGAAGGCTCCTTTTTACCGCATTGTGGTCGCGGATTCCCGTTATCCGCGCGATGGCCGTTTCATCGAGGAAATCGGCTATTACAACCCGCTTCAGGATCCGCCCGTGGTGAAGATCGACGCGGAAAAGGCAGCGAAATGGATCGCAAATGGCGCTCAGCCGACGGATACCGTGAAGGCGATTTTTAAGAAGAACGATATCATCAAATAAATTGCCCATTGATTAGGAGGGCTTCATTTTGAAGGAGTTACTGATTACAATCGCACAGGGCCTCGTGGAGGATCCCTCCGCTGTTTCAGTCGATGTGGATGCGCCGGATGAGGAAGGCACGACTGTTTACCACCTTCATGTTGCGCAGCAGGATATGGGCCGCGTAATCGGCAAGCAGGGCCGGATTGCAAAAGCGATCCGCACAGTGATGAAATCCGTTGCCACCCGCGCGAATGAAAAAATCCGTGTGGATATCGATTGAATGGAGCTGCCCGCCGCTTTGATGCGAAAGGCCGTGGAGCGCCTATCAGATGATGGAAGAGCATACTGCGAAATGTGTAAACAGTTCGCGGTGTGCTTTTTTGCTGTAGCAAAACAAAGAAACCCGGTAGCCTTTTTCCTGAGCCTTTAGAGGAGATGCGCCCTTCATTGTGTTTATTGAGGAATAGAATTCTATAGTTTATTTTAGAATATAGTGGTGTACTGTGAAATAGCTTTACAGGCGAAAAAATGATTTTTGAACGATTGAAAATTATTGAAGCGGTGGGTAGTCCGCCGCCTTGCCCTATCAAAAGAAAGGAGAGAGAAACATGGCGATTCGTTCGCTTCGATATAACGACGATGCAATATTAAGAAAGCGCTGCCGCCCGGTAGACGAGGTCACAGACCGCATCCGTGAACTGCTCAATGATATGGCTGAAACGATGTATGCGGAGAATGGGGCGGGCCTTGCCGCCTGCCAGGTGGGTATTCTTAAACGGCTCGTGACAATCGATATGGGAGATGGGCTGTTAAAGCTCGTCAACCCGGAGATTGTGGAGGTCTACGGCGAGCAGGCGTGTGTAGAGGCCTGCCTGAGCTTCCCCGGTCGCGTGGGGCAAACTGTGCGGCCACAGTGCGTAACGATCCGCGCACGCAATGAAAAGGGCGAAGAGGTGCTTTATACGGGGAAAGGGGACCTTGCAAAATGCTTCTGCCATGAGCTCGATCATCTGGATGGGATTGTTTTGCCGGACCGTGTCACAGCATGGTTATCAGGCGGGAAAGCTTGATTTGATTCGGATTGCTACCGGTGGTTGTCAAATAATATCCGATGATTGGTGGACGGATACGGCATCCTGTGCCATACTAATGAGTGGAAACCAGTCAGAGGGGAGCAGAGTGTATGACTTTTCAAGAGAAACTTTACCAACTGCGGCGGGAGCGCAGTTTGTCGCAGGAGGGGTTAGCCTCTGCACTCGGCGTTTCGCGCCAGGCAGTGCAGAAGTGGGAATCCGGAGCCGCCAGCCCGGATACCAATAACTTGATCGCTTTGAGCGATTTTTTCGGCGTGACGCTTGACAGCCTTTTAAAGAATGATACGGCGGCTTTAGCACCCGCGCTAGGGGATGGAGCGCCGGAAGAGCGTGTTTGGCGGCCGTATCACTATGAATATAAAAGCAGACGCACCCTATTTGGCCTGCCTTTGGTGCATATCCATTTCGGGGGTAGGCGCGTTTGCCGGGCCAAGGGGATTATCGCCATAGGTGACATCGCAACAGGGCTGTTCGCCATTGGCGGTATTGCGGCGGGCCTCATTTCGCTCGGCGGCCTATCAGCCGGGCTGCTCGCATTGGGTGGGCTGGCAATCGGCATGTTTGCCGCCGGCGGCATGGGGCTCGGCTTGCTTGCTGCCGCGGGGGGCCTTGCGGTAGGCGGCTATTTTGCGATGGGCGGCCTGGCGGCCAGCAAATGCTATGCGCTTGGCGGTTTAGCGGCTGCGGGGCGCATCGCGGCGGGCGGGATAGCCTTTGCCCCGGTTGCCATTGGGGAGGAGGCGCGAGGCACGGTTTCACTTTTGACGAACGCCCTTTCAGCGCAGGCGGTGCGCGACGCTATTTTGGCGGCGCAGCCAGCTACGCCGGAGTGGATTGTGACGCTTTTTGCATTGGCGGGCCAGTAAGAAAAGCGATTTTTGCCGTTATGCGGATAGACTTGATCTTTACTATTTTTCTTGTATAAAAATAATCCGTTTTGCCGCTGCGGTATAATAGCTTCAAACAGAGTTTGAAGCATTGGAAAAATGCCTGTCGGCGCGAAACGCCTCCTGCCGCAAAGCGGCAACGCCATTTTTCACAAAGGTTGGCCTTGCGTGTATGGTATAATAATCTCACGAATCTCGAGCTCCGGAGAACATTGAATCATTGATTCGGGCTGACGCCCTGTGCAATGACATCATGGAAAAATGGTTTTCACAGAAGCGGGAAGGCTATTTTTCACAGGGGTTAGCCTATGCGCATGTGGTAAGATAATAACCGTTGAGATAGGAGCAGAAAGGTGATTTGGGCCGATGGATGGTGGAATTCAAGAAGCGGTTGCCGCTTCCTTTCATGATGGAATTTATAAATGCATTTTAAGCAATCCGGTATCCAAAGCAGAAGGATACCGCAAAATTGTGCTGAACCGTTTGCAAGGCTATTTTCAGTTAGAAAAATATACGGAGAAGCAGGTGTTTCATGAAAAGCTGACGCAGGATCAGGCGCAAAGCTTCCTTTGCAACGCATTGCAGGAGCACTTCCGCCAATATAACGGCTGGGATACCTCGCGTGAATACCAAATTCGAATCAGCGCAAAGGGGAGAGTGCTTTGCTCTCGCAAGGCGATCCCCAACCAGGCCCCAAGGGCCGTGCAGTCGCACAACCGGAAAAAGCGCTATCTGCTTGAAGAAGGCATGGTGATTCAGCCCCTCGTTGACCTGGGTATATTCACAAAAGAGGGAAAAGTTATCCACGCAATGTATGATAAATACAAGCAGATTAATCGTTTTCTTGAGATGGTGGACGATGTATCGGACAATCTCCCCCGGCAGCGACCGCTGCGCGTGATCGATTTCGGCTGCGGGAAATCCTACCTGACCTTTATTCTGTATTATTATTTGACTGTTATAAAAAAGCGCGAGGTGCAGATGGTGGGCCTCGATCTCAAGGCGGATGTGATCGAAAAATGCAATCAGACGGCACGTAAATACGGCTATGACGGCCTGCATTTTGAATTGGGCGATATCAACGGCTATCAGCTTGCGGGAGAGGTCGATCTCGTGATTACACTGCACGCCTGCGATACCGCCACGGATTATGCCCTGTTCAATGCTGTGAGCTGGGGCGCGCGCGTGATTTTATCCGTGCCCTGCTGCCAGCATGAACTGAATGGGCAGATACAGAGCGAACAGTTTTCCATCCTGACGCGATACGGGATCGTCAAGGAACGCGCCGCTTCCCTGATGACGGATGCAATCCGTGCCAACCTGTTGGAGTGCTGCGGCTATAAAACGCAGCTGCTGGAATTTATCGATCTTGCCCATACGCCGAAGAATATTCTGATCCGTGCTGTAAAACGCGCGCCATCGCAGAGGGCCCCGGCGGGCGTGCTCGAGGAGACGGAATCCCTCATGGAGGAATTTTTGCTGCATCCCACCCTCTACCGCTTGCTTAAAGAGGCGGGGAGGATATGATTGCAACCAAGATGAAAAAAGCTTTTCTGCACAGGGATTGACAGAAAAGCCCTTTTGCACTATATTAAAAATAGACGGAGGCATTACCGCATAGACGGTTCGCCCCCTGAAGTTTATCGGTTAAAGATGTAGCTGTCCACTTTTGCGGGGTGGGGCGGCTACTTCTTTTTTATGCTCAGGGCCGTGAAAAACAGCCCGATCATGCTGATGATGACAAGTGAGAAGCTGAAGAGATTCTCATATGTAACAAATTGCATGCGCATCACCCCTTTTCAAGGGGGTTAGCAGCGCGCAATACGCCGCCGGAGTAAAGCGCCTACCGTTTGGGTAAGCCCTCCTGAGCTATTGCAGCGTTGTGGTAATTATTTGTAAAATAAACAGTTATAAAAAAGAAACGCTGCTTACATTTTTTGCAAGCAGCGCTTTTTATAGCATTATTTCAACGTTACCATCGTTACGCCGTCTTCCCCTTCGCCATAGGTGCCGAGCCGGTAGCCCTTTACCATGGGATGTGCGCGCAGGTGCTTCTGCACCGCCCCGCGCAGGGCGCCCGTTCCTTTACCGTGGATGATTGTGCATTCGTTTAATCCGGTCATCACGCAGTCGTCCAGGAACTGATCGAGATCAAGCAACGCTTCCTCCACCGTTTTGCCGCGCAGATCGCAGCTCGTTTTAACGCTCGTTTGGGCGATGCTGTCTGAGCGGCGGACTGTTCGGCTCTTGGATTGATTTTTGCGCTGCTTTGCGTTGAGCAGGCGGAGGCTTTGCAGCTTGACGCGCGTTTTTAGGGGCCCTGCCTGCACCTCCACATTGCCGTTTTTATCCGGCAGAGTGAGCACGGTCGCCTGCTTGTCGAGGTCGGCGATCAATACCGCATCGCCAACTTGCAGAGGGCGGGGAAGCACATAGTCCGCATCGTCGATCACCGGGGCGACGACAGGGTTCGTCACCTCTGCCATAGCGTTCGCATGCTGCTTCATTTGCGACTTGGCGCGCCGGGCAAGGTCAGCAAGGTTTTGATTTTTTTCTTTCTCCTTTTTGAGCTTTTCCAGCTCCATCAGGAAGGCCTGTGATTCCCGCCGCGCCTGCTCCACAATGCGCATGGCCTGCGTGCGTGCTTGCTCCATTTCTCGCTCGCGCAGTTTGTCAACACTTTTGAGCTGCTCCTCCGCCTTTTGCCGGATTGTTTCCGCCTCGGCGCGTTGCGCGCGGGCATCTTCCCGCTCCTGCTCAAGCGCCTGATGGCTTTTTTCCAAGCTTTCTACCACATCCTCAAAGCGAGTGTTTTCTGCGGAGACAAGCTCCCGCGCCCGGTCGACGACCTCGCTTCCCATCCCCAGCCGTTCGGAGATCGCAAAGGCGTTTGATCGCCCGGGCACGCCGATGAGCAGCCGGTAGGTTGGCCGCAGGGTGGCAACGTCAAATTCACAGCAGCCGTTTTCCACACGCGGCGTTTGCAGAGCATAGGCCTTCAACTCCGCATAATGGGTGGTGGCGGCAATTTTTGCGCCCTGTTGATGGAGCTGCTCCAGAATCGCCATGGCGAGCGCAGCGCCTTCGACCGGATCGGTGCCCGCGCCCAGCTCGTCAATCAGCACAAGGCTGTGTGCATCCGCCTGGTGCAGAATGCTGATGATGTTGGTCATATGCGCGGAGAAAGTGGAGAGGGATTGCTCAATGCTCTGCTCATCCCCAATATCCGCGAGCACATGTGTGAAGATGGAAATACGGCTTTGATCCGCGACCGGGATCATCAGACCGCACATCGCCATCAGCGTGAGCAGGCCCACGGTTTTGATGGATACGGTCTTGCCGCCCGTATTGGGGCCGGTAATCACCAGCGTATCAAAGGTTTCACCCAGGCGGATATCCGTGGGGACGACCTTCTCTTTTGCGATCAATGGGTGCCGTGCACGCCGAAGCTCAATAACGCCTTCGTCATTTAAAAGCGGCGGAGCGGCTTTCATTTCATAGGCAAGCTGCGCCTTGGCAAAAATAAGGTTGAGCTCCACCGCGCATTCATAGCTTGCCTTGATGGAATCTGCAAAGGAGCCCGCTTCGGCGGACAGCTCCGTGAGGATGCGGTCAATCTCATCGCGCTCCTTGCTTTGGAGCACTTTGATTTCATTATTGGCCTCCACCACGCCCATCGGCTCAATAAAAACAGTGGCGCCGCTGGAGGAGGTATCGTGCACGAGGCCCGGAACCTCGCCGCGATTTTCATTTTTAACCGGAACGACAAACCGCCCGTTGCGCTGGGTGACAATGGGCTCCTGCAAAAATTTTTGATAGCGTGGGGAGCGGATCATCTGATCGAGCCGGTCGCGCACGCGCGAGCTTGCGGCGCGGATTTTACGCCGGATATCCTGTAGGGTAGGGGAGGCGCCGTTGGCCATCTCATCTTCTGACAGGATCGCGTTTAAAATGCGTTCTTCCAGGAATTTATTTGGCATAAGAGCGTGAAAGAAATTGTCGAGGCAGGTTTCCACCCCTTCGCTGCGGGAGCGCCACTCTGAGAGGGAGCGGATTACGCGCAGCACCTCGGCAATCTCAAGCAGTTCGCGCATGGTGAGCATTCCACCCGCGGCTGCACGCTGCAAAGCATTGTTCACATTGTGCAGCCCGCCGAAGGCTGGGCCGCCGAACCGGGCAAGGAGCATGTGCGCATCCTCGGTTTGTTTCAGCAGGGCCTGAGCCAAGTATAAATCTGTTTGAGGTGTAAGCGAAAGCGCGAGGCTCTTCGCATCCGCACAGGTAGCGTGAGAAGCGAGCATTTCTAATATTTTGTCCAGCTCCAGAGAGCGGTAATGGCGGTTTTCTATTGCTTTCATTATGAACTCTCCTGTTTAATATGTAAAGTTAATTTCCTTCACAGAGTGAAGGAGAAGCGGAATCGTTTGGTTTGATTAGGAGGATACCTGATGATAAAAATCCAACGTCTGAAATCCGCGCTGCGTCTGTGCAAGGAGATAGCGCTCGGAAATATTGGCCAGCGTTCGAATGCTATCGTCTGGTAGTGTAAAGTGAAAAACCTTGTCGAAATCAGAAAACACAATGTGACGCATAGCGGTGACAATGCCGATCGGGAGCGTGTCATGCATCCCTTTTGGACGGCAGTTTGCACAGTAGAGCCTACCATGCACGGCGTCAAAAAACATCGGGTCGGATTCGAATGCACCGCAGGTTTCACACGCGACTAGGTTTGGCATGTAGCCCGCGATGGAAAGCAGGCGCATTTCAAAGATTGCCTTCAGCTGCAATTGCGGGCGTTTGCCGGAAGAGAGCAGGTGCAGCGTGTTTAGAATCAGCCGCAGATAGGGCTCCGCGTCGTCCAGCTCCGGGGCCAGCTCCGCCATAAGCTGGGCAAAATAAAGGGCGAGGGAGAGCGCCTCCATGTTTCCACGCAGAGCAAAAAAAACCTCAATTGGCTCAGCCTCATCAATTATGTAGCTATCCCTCCCCTGAAAAATGGAGAAACGGGAGTAGCTCAAAAGCTGGGTAGCCGTCAGGGCGTTGCTCTTAATCCGCCGCGCGCCGCGTGCAAAGGCATGCACGATGCCATAATCGCGGGTAAGCAAAATAACCCTGCGGTCTGCTTCACCGATATTCTGTTCTCGAATGACCATGCCGTCCGTATTCAGGCGCATGAGGTGATGCCTCCTGCGCGGGCTTATTTTGGCTTTCCGCCTGCATCCGAAAGCGCAGGTAGTCTTCCACCCGGCCGGTTGCAGCAAATTGCGCCCACGCTTGTTGATTAAAATCCATAACCATTCTCTCCCTATCTGTGCGTTTTGTAAGTAATGCGCCCCGTGTTCAGGCGGCATTACTTACTGTCTCACACATGGAGTAGAATATCAGAGGGAATTTTTGATTTCTATTTTTTGCAAATCATCAATGGCAGATACACCCTTTGGAAGCCTCTGCACATGAAGAAGGTATTGGAAGCTATTTTCGGCCTCCTGCTCATCGTAGGGATAATGCAGCTTTTGAGCCACTTCGCGCGCTGTGCGGTCGAATAAGCGGCACATGCTAACCGTTGCAGCCACATCTCTGCAAGCGCCCCGGAGGCGTAGGTGGATAAAAATGCGTTCCAATCCGCCTGTGTTAGAAAGCGGCGAAGATACTTCCCAGCCTTGCCGATGCTGACGGAAAAATCATGTTCCAATCCAATCTTCCAGGCAAGCATCTGCACCAGCTGCGGGCGTTCCACAGCGTGGAGCATCTCCTGCACGTAGGGGATTTCCTCCCGCCAGAGCCCTTTGGCGACGTTGTTTAGGCACCACCAAAATTCGTTGCAAACGGCGAGAAAGTGCGCGCTGTCGGGCTTTTTTTACCCAAAAATCCGCATTCCGTCGGCGCCGGCATGGCGGGCAGCAGGCCGTCCTTATCCAGCAGGATTTTGCACAGGCGGTCCGTGCGGATGGCCTGCTGGGCATAGGGAATGCTCTGCACATGCAGATCAATCCGGTTGCCGTCCGTAAACTGCATCAGCCAGCCGTAGCAGTTTGCCAAATCCGCCTCATAGCCCAGCAGCAGGCCGGTCTGCTCCGGCAGCTGCATATAGAGCCTTTCGCCAAAGCGGTCAATCCATGTTGTATCCTTGATAAAGGGAAGCGTTTCCCGCACGACATACACAATATCATAATCCTGAAAAAGATCCTTCGGCGCATTAGGGTTTGTTCGGGAGCCATTCATATAAACGGCCCGGATCCGTTCATCCTTACGGGCTGTATCTAAGATCAGATCGATCATTTCCTTTTCGCTGCGCATAAAAACACAACCTTTCAACTTATCATAGGCCTCAATCCAAGCCGAAGTTGTGGATCAGTCCCTCTCGGTTGCGCCAGTCCTCCTTCACCTTGACCCAGCACTGCAAATGAATGCGGATATTAAAGAACCGCTCCATATCCTCGCGGGCATAGGTGGAAACTTTTTTGAGCATCGCGCCTTTCTTGCCGATCACAATGCCCTTGTGGCTTTCACGCTCGCAGTAAATGGTGGCTTCCACATCCATCAATCCACTGTTTTCCCGCTCGCGCATTTTTTCAACGCTTACCGCGATGCCGTGTGGAATTTCTTGATTAAGCAGGCGCAACAGCTTTTCCCGGATGATCTCCGCTGCAATTACGCGCTCCGGCTGATCGGTCAGCGTATCGTCCGGGAAAAAGTGCATCGAGGGAGTGGAGAGCTTTTTTAGCTCCGCCAGCAAGTCGGTAACCCCGTCTCCCTTGAGGGCGGAGACGGGAACGACCGCCGTGAAATCATAGAGGGCGGAGAACTTGAGGATACGCTCCATTAAAAGCTCCTTGCGCGCGAGGGTGTCGATTTTGTTGATGGCGAGGATCACGGGCAGCTTTTCCGCCTGGAAGCGCTTAATGAGCTCTTGCTCTGCCTGACGCAGTTCTCCCTGCGGCTCCACTACAAACAGGCAGGCGTCTACATCCGCGATGCTGTCGCCCACTGCCTTGATCATTTTTTCGCCCAGCTTGTTGTGCGGGCGGTGGAAACCCGGCGTATCAGTGAATACGAGCTGGGTCTCCTCCTGTGTCAGCACGCCCATAATCCGCGTGCGGGTGGTTTGCGGCTTGTCGGATACAATGGCGATTTTTTGGCCAAGCATCCGGTTTAACAGCGAAGATTTCCCAACGTTTGGGCAGCCGACGATAGAAATAAAAGCTGTGCGCGTTTGTGTCATTTCAAACAACCTTTCCTCATGGATGCAAAGTGAAGTAAACGGTAAAAAGGGAGCATCGCGGTTGGCGCTATTCTTGCCTGCACATACGAAAAACACGCAGAATAGGCTGTAAATATCATAGGAAATTGAATAAACCCTCATAAATTGAGAAAATTTTTATCGACCATGATACTTTAGTATAGCATATTAAAGGACTGTTGCAAAATAAAATATTTTGCAACAGTCCCGCAAAAAATTGTTTGCGAGCCATAAACTTGTGGCTCGCATTTCGCGTTTGTATGACCGCGAAACCACGCTTTTTTCAGTTTCTGCGTAGATTCATGAATCATCATGCAGCGCGTCCCAAAGTCCGTTATGGATTTTGGGACGTTTTGTCCAACCCCAGCAGCTTCAGCGGCCCCATGAATATGTAGGCGAAGCTGAACACAAGGCTAGCGGCGAACAGCGCAAGGGAACCGGGATGAGAGGCATAGTATTGATACAGTGCGCGGAAAGCGGGCGGCTGCCACAATAGGGCGACACCAGCCGCCACAGCCCCAATTGCCGCCACTAGAACAGCGCCGGCCGCCGTATCCTTTGCCGCTTTGGCCAACGGGTGTTTTCCCTTGCTGTGCAAGTCAACGGTGCGTTCCACTGCGGTGTTAATCAGTTCGCCCATGATGACGGCCGCATTTGCCAAAAAGATGATGGCAAACTGCGTGCGGGAGAGCTGAAAAAAATCAAACCCCAGCAGGAAAAAAATACATATATGCCATGCAAACGAAGTGAATGCGCATATTGCGCTCGTGATGCAGGCAATAGAAAATGCCGCGGATCGCATAGACAAAGCTCATGCCTAAGGCTTTCATATAAATCCCTTTCAAGCCGCAGCCCTATACAGCGCCTTCTGTTCCACCCCTCCGGCGCTTTTGGCGTGGTTGCGGCCACTGCCTTTATGTTTCGTTACAGAAATTATTCTCCCATGTAATAGCTGCCGTTGCGTTGCAAGCCAAGCTGTGTGAGCACCGTTTCCTCTTTTTCACGCATGCGTACGCTCTCAAGCCCGCCGCCCTCGTGGTCATAGCCGAGCAGGTGGAGCATGGAATGCACGGTTAAAAAGCCAATCTCACGTTGGAGCGAGTGCCCATAGCGCTCTGCCTGCTCCACCGCGTGTGGCATGGAAATGACGATATCGCCGAGCATCTGCGCCCCCGTATCTTTATTGATATCGTACACGCCGTTTTCCCCAAGCGGGAAAGAGAGCACATCCGTGCTGTTGTCAACATTGCGGTATTGCTTGTTCAGCTTGTGGATTTCATCGTCGTCTACAAATTTAACGCTGATCTCCGCCGGGCCTTTAAACTCTTCCATAATTAATACGGCGGTGCAGCAGCGGCGCACCAGCATGCGCACGCCTGTGGGGATTTTTACTTCCTTTTGAGCGTTGGAAATAATCACTTTTACTTTATTTTCTGTCATTTCTGCGTTTGCCCTCCTCGTGTCTTTCGTATGCTTTAATAATGTCCTGCACCAGCCTGTGGCGCACGACGTCTTTTTCCGTAAAGGTGACGCAGGCGATATCGTCGATCCCCTTGAGAATCCGCATGACCTCCACCAGGCCGGAGCGTTTCCCATCCGGCAAATCTACCTGCGTGATATCGCCAGTGACGACAATCTTGGAGTTAAAACCCAACCGCGTTAAAAACATCTTCATCTGCTCGTTGGTGGTGTTTTGCGCTTCATCGAGAATAATGAAGCTGTCGTCCAGCGTGCGGCCGCGCATATAGGCCAGCGGCGCCACCTCAATGTTGCCGCGCTCCTGATATTTCTGAAAATTTTCCGCGCCGAGCATATCAAACAGCGCGTCATATAGCGGGCGCAGGTATGGATCCACCTTGTGCTGAAGATCGCCGGGGAGGAAGCCGAGCTTTTCCCCCGCCTCCACAGCCGGGCGGGTGAGAATAATGCGATTGACCTCCTTGGCGCGGAATGCGGTAACGGCCATGGCCACGGCCAAATAGGTTTTGCCCGTGCCGGCGGGGCCTACGCCTAATACGATCGTATTGTGTTGGATCGCCTCAATATACCGCTTTTGCCCGAGGGTTTTCGGCTTTACGGGTTTGCCGCGCGAGGTGATGCAGATGCAGTCCGCCGTGAGGGCGTGAATTTTATCCTCGCTGCCTTCCTCCACCAGGGAGAGGACATACCGCACGTTTTGCTCGCTGAGCGCTTCGCCGCGGTTAATGAGCGTTAAGAGCCCGCCAATAGCACGCACGGCTTTTGAAACGTTTTCCGCTTCGCCGGTTACCTTCAGGTCGGATCCGCGGCTGATAACGCTAACGCCGTATTCCCGCTCGATCAGCCGGATGTTTTCATCAAAGCTGCCGAAAAGGCTAACCGCCTGCTCGAGCCGGTCTACGCTGATGGTTTGTTCAAACATGAAAGTCAATCACCTGCTTTTAAGAATACCTGATTGGATGTGATCAAAAACGGCCACTCAGATATTTTGTTACATTATAACATAAATTTCCGCAAAAGTCATCTATTATGAATAAAAAACGGTACAAAGTATCTGAATTTTCGCGCTTGATTCTTGTGCACCTATCCAAGATCAGAAGTTGCAGAAAAGTATTGCGGAATGGTTTATTATTTGGTAGTTTTCAGGTATAATATGCAGGGGAATCAGGGGAATTCTGTTTCCTCTGAAGAAATACGAAGGCTGACAGCCAGGATGGATGGGCAAAATGTTTGTAGATGTTGCAAAGATCAGGATAGAAGCGGGTAACGGGGGCAACGGCGCTGTTTCCTTCCGCCGTGAAAAATATGTTGCGGCCGGTGGGCCAGATGGCGGGGATGGCGGCAAAGGCGGTGATATCATTTTTCAAGTGGACGATCATCTCGTTACGCTTTCCGACTTTCGCTACAAAAAAAAGTATAAAGCGCCCAATGGGCAGGATGGCGGCCCACGCCGGCGCAACGGCAGGAAAGGGGAGGACCTTGTCATCCGTGTGCCGCGCGGCACAGTGCTGCGCGAGGCGGAGACGGGCAAGGTGATGGCCGACCTTTCCTCTGAGGAGCCTTTCGTTGCGGCAAAAGGCGGGCGCGGCGGATGGGGTAACCCTCATTTTGCTACGGCAACCCGGCAGGCGCCGCGCTTTGCAAAAAGCGGCACGCCCGGCGAGGAGTGGGAGCTTAGCATGGAGCTTAAGCTGCTTGCAGATGTGGGGCTGATCGGCTTCCCCAATGTGGGAAAATCAACGTTGGTTTCCGTGGTGAGCGAGGCAAAGCCGATTATCGCGGATTATCATTTTACCACGCTTACCCCTGTGTTGGGCGTGGTTCGCATGGGCGAGGGCCAATCCTTTGTGATGGCGGATATTCCTGGCCTGATCGAAGGGGCGAGCGAAGGCGTGGGCCTTGGCCATGAGTTTTTGCGGCATGTGGAACGATGCAGGCTGCTGGTGCACATCGTCGATGTTTCTGGCAGTGAAGGGCGCGACCCCATCGAAGATTTTGAAAAAATTAACCAGGAGCTCGCCGCCTTTAATCCGGAGCTGGCGCAGCGGCCCCAAATAGTGGCGGGCAATAAGTGCGATTTGGCGGAGGATGATCAGCTCGCCCGGTTTGCATCGTATATCCGCGGGAAGGGATATGATTATTACCCGATGTCCGCCGCCATCTCCTATGGAACAAAAGAGCTTATAGACGCTGTGGCAGCGCGCCTGCATACGCTGCCGCCCGTCAAACGCTATGAGCGCGAGGAAATCCCGCTGGAAACGCTGGCGCAGAAAAAAAACAACGGTTTTACCATCACGGAGCATGAGGGCGTGTATTTTGTGGAGGCCCCCTGGCTGATACCGATCCTCAATCAGATTGACCCGGAGGATTATGAATCCCTGCAATATTTTGAGCGCGTACTGCGCTCGAGCGGGATCATTGACGGGCTGGTGGAGCGCGGCGTCCATGAGGGAGACACGGTGAATATTTACGATATTGAGTTCGATTACGTGCCGTAAGGCATCGGGGAAAGGGGCTGTTTGTTTGAATACCTTTTTAGATGGCGAATGCGACCCGCGGCAGATGAGCCCGCTGACCCTTGCATTTTTGGGTGACGCCGTTTATGAGCTCTTCGTCCGGGAAAGCCTAGTGCGGGCGGCAAACCGCCCGGCCAACGCCCTGCATAGCCTGGCAGTTCGGCAGGTGAAAGCTTCGGCACAGGCGCAGGCCGTCGGGAAATTGATGCCCTTGCTGGATGCGGAGGAGCTGGCTGTTTATAAGCGTGGGCGCAACGCGCACCCCGGCCATATCCCCAAAAACGCGTCTCATCAGGATTACCATGCAGCCACAGGCTTTGAAGCGCTGGTGGGCTACCTTTATTTGCAGGGGCGGCTGGAACGGCTGCGGGAACTGTTCCGTTTCTTGCAGGCGGAAGGTATGGAGCCGGCGGCGCAACCGGCTGATTCGGCTGTTTGAATCAAAAACAGAGGAGGCAATACGGTATGGATGATAAAAACGGAAAACAGGAAGAATCTGGGGTGATCAAGGCCCAAAAACCGGGGCCGCGTGAATTCGGCAGGCTTCGCAAGCGCGGCAGCGCGGTGCGCGAAGGTATGATCGACACATTAATGTGGATCTTAGGGTGCCTGCTCTATGCGATTGCCATGAATGTGTTTAACGTTCCTAATCAGATTGCGCCCGGCGGCGTCAGCGGTATTGCAACGCTGCTCAACCACCTATTCCATACGCCAATCGGCGTGATGGTGATGGCGATTAACGTGCCGATTTTCCTGATTGCGTGGAAGTTCCTGGGCTGGCGTTTCCTGCTCAATTCGATGATTGCAACAGTTTTGCTCTCTGTTTCGATTGATGTGACCGCCTTGTTTTTACCGGCGTACCAGGGCGACCGCCTGCTGGCCGCCCTGTTTGGCGGTGTGCTCTCCGGCGCGGGCATGGCGCTCATTTTCATCCGGGGCGCAACCACGGGCGGCGTGGATATCATCAGCCGCCTGCTGCGCAAAAAATGGCCGCATCTCCCGATGGGAAGGCTCATCATGTTCTGCGACCTGGTGGTGGTCGTCATGGCATGGCTGGTTTACGGCAATATGGAAAGCGCGCTTTATGCCATGATCGTCATCTTTGTCAGCGGCCAGGTGATCGATTATATTATGTATGGTACGGGCAACGGCAAGATGCTCTTCGTCGTCACCACCCATGCAAATGAGATTGCGGGCGCGGTCACCCGGGAGATGCATCGTGGCGTGAGCATCCTCCCTGTGCGCGGAGGCTACACGGGAGAAGATAAAAATATGCTGATCTGCGCGGTGCGCAGCAGTGAGGTCGCCCGCCTGAGCAGGATTATCCGGCGGATTGACCAAAACCCCTTTATTGTGGTGGCAGAGGCCGGTGAGATCCTAGGCGAGGGCTTTAAAATGGGAGAAGATCCCGTGTAATAGAATCTGCATTTTGTAAAACGACTGTTTCCCATAGCAGAGCCAAGGGCGCGATGTGCATGCTTTGTTTGCATCGCGCTCCTTTTTTGATTGTAACCAAGCTGTAACCGCGCTGTAATAGGTCTGTTCTTGCCTCGTTCTGTCGAATATGCTATGATGAGGCCGTGCTACAAAATGCATTGGATTGGCTGTGACGGATCGGAAGGGGGCTCTTAGATGATGGAAGGGGAAGGAAGGGGCAAACGGCTGGCGGCGACCGCCTGTGCCTTTACGCTGCTATTTTGCCTGGCGGTGGGCTTGGGTGTGCACGGCGCCTTCCAATACCAGCAGGTCAAGCAGGAACAGCGGCTTTCTGCGGAGTATAGCCTGAAGCAGGCGCAAAAAGCCGCCGCACAGCCACCTAGCCGGCGGGAAACGGAAAAAAGCACCGCCACACCGGAGGCGAAGCCGCCAACGGCAACACAGGAGAGTGAAACAGAGCAAGAAAGCGTGCTGCCTATCTCCACAACATCGGCCGTCACTACGGCGGATGGAGCGCTGTCCGAGCCCGCCGCGCGGCGTGAGCCCTCCCGCATACCGGCCGGCTTGCAAAATGATCATAAGGTTTATCTCACCTTTGACGACGGGCCTTCGCAAAACACCTTAGAGATTTTGCGCATTTTAAAGGAACATAACGCCAAGGCCACTTTCTTTGTGGTCAATTCCAAATATAATGCCTATATGAAGCGGATTGTGGAGAGCGGCAATGCGATTGCACTGCATACCTTTACACACAGTTATAAAACGATTTATCAATCCGAAGCAGCCTATTTTGAAGATCTTCAAAAGATATCGGATGTGGTGAAACGGGAAACGGGTGTCGAGGCAAAGGTGATCCGTTTCCCCGGCGGCTCCAGCAATACCGTCAGCAGGCGCTATCGGAAGGGGATCATGTCCCGCCTGACGAAGCAGGTGGAGGAGAAGGGGTACACCTACTTTGATTGGAACTGCTCATCCGGAGACGCCAACGGCAATGGAATCCCAGCTGCAAAGCTGCTGCGGAATATTCGAGCGGAAACGAAGCATATGAACGGGCATATTGTGGTGCTGATGCATGATTCACAAGCGAAAACAACGACGGTAGAAGCCCTGCCTGAAATTTTAACGTATTTTGAGAGCAGGGGATTTACGTTTGAAGTGCTCACACCAGAAACGCCAGTTGTGCACCATGGGGTCAATAATTGAATAAACGCTGGAGGGAGATATCTTTTTAATGGATGAGGATATGCGCCGCCAGAGTCAAAAAGGGGCTGTTGCGAAACAGCCCCAATGCATATATTGATTTTGTAGGCGCAAGCTGATAAAGGGATGTTTTAGATAACCCGGAGCTCCTTCCATTTTCCCCGTGCAAAGCGGATTGTAAACACAATGGAACGAACAAGCCAATCGATATACATGGCAACCCAAACGCCCATCAGGCCCATTTTTGCCGCACCGCCGAGCAGATAGCTGAAGCCGATGCGGAACACCCACATCGAAACCATGGAGACGATCATGGTGAACCGAGCATCGCCTGCGGCGCGCAGCGCATTCGGTAGGGAGAAGGAGAGCGGCCAGATGAGAATAGAAGCGACCGTAAAGGTGTAGAGCACCGCGCGTGCGTCCGCAGCCGCCGCAGCGCTGAGATGGAAAAGCCCTACCAGCGGACCGGCCACTAAAAAAACGGCAATATTTAAAACGCCCATCAGGCCATAGGTAAGCCACAAAAGCTTGCGGGTGTAATAAACCGCTTGCTCGTAATCCCGCCCGCCGACACACTGGCCGACCACTGTGGTGAGCCCAAGCTGGATTGCCGTGCCGGGCGTATTAATAAAGGATGCGATCGTGTTTGCAATGGCGTTTGCTGCAATGGCAGAGGTGCCGAAGGTGGCCACCAGCCCCTGCACGATCAGTTTGCCGATCTGAAACATTCCATTTTCCACGCCGTTGGGCACGCCGATTTTGAGAATTCGCCGGATCATGTCAAAATGCAACTCCGGCTTCCATACCTTCTCGATATGGATCGGATTATTTTTATGGCAAATGAGCACAAGCATAATCACAGCAGCCATCGCACGAGAGACGAGGGAAGCGGTTGCAGCACCCGCTACGCCCCAATGGAAGCCATAGATCAGCACAGCGTTGCCGCCGATGTTGACGACATTCATTAAGAAGGAAACGAGCGTAGACACCTTGCTGTTGCCCATGGAGCGGAAAAGCGCCGCCCCCGCGTTATAAACTGCCAGGAAGGGGTAGGAAACCGCGGAGAGTTGAAAATAGACGATCGCGTTTTCCATGACCGCGGGATCAATATTCCCGAAGATCAGCCGCAGCAGGGCGCGATGAAAAATCAGCGCCACTGCCATGATGATCGCGGCAAGAGCGGTGGTGGCATAGAGCAGCTGCTTTGCCGCAATGCAGGCATTTTTGCGTTCCTGCCGCCCAAGATATTGCGCTGTGACGATTGCGCCGCCGGACGCAAGCGCAGAGAACACCTGAATAAACAGGATATTGATGGAATCCACCAGGGAGATTCCCGACACAGCGGCTTCCCCCACGCTCGTGACCATGACGGTATCCGCCATGCCGATCGTAACAGCCAACAGCTGCTCGATCACGAGCGGGACCAGCAGCCGTACAAGCGCATGGTTCGAGAAAAACAGTGGATTTTCAAATACGCGCGGCGTGCGCCTGTGTGGCTGTCTTTGACGCATACACAAGTACCCCCTCTTTCGTAGTGGGAACGTAATAGCCCCTCCTCCGGCGGCGATGAGCGCCGCTGGAGGAGGGTTCCTTTGGTTTATGATAGCACCTGAGGCAGACCATTGCAAGGCAATATGCTGGTTTTGGCAATTTCTTCAGTTTTTAAGGGGGGAGCCCTACGATTTTATTCTGATCTGACTGTGAGAAAAACGTGTAGCACGCAAGGCTGTTTTATAGTGAAGAGACGAGCCGCCTAGCCATTTTATGCAAGGTAAAACACCTGCATCTCGCCGCCGCCGAGCTCAAAGGTATACTGGCCGTTTTCCAGAGTAGCCTTTTCACTCTGCCCGTTTTTACCGTTGACCAGAAATAGCTCTTTTTCACTCTCACCGAATGTGAGCGTGATACTCTGCGCGGTTTCCCTGCTTGAGCCGTGCTGCTGCTCCGGATGTAAACCGTTGCCCGATGTCAATGCGTTGCAGACGATGAAATAGTTCCTGCCTTTTATCTCGTCCGCGCCAGGCAACGTGCGGAAATAGCCGATGTAGACATCGCCGGGCAGGGAATCATTTTCCGTGCCAAGGTTGTGAGCCTCTATCGCTTTAATGCCGCAGCCGTTTTCTGAGGAGAACTTGCTGACGGTTGAGGGCTTGAGATTGGGCACGCCCACGAGGCCCAGCTTATGCTTGCCACTGAGCACCTGAACGTTTTCCGTTTGCAGGTTGACAAGGTGCGGCGAGAGCGCTTTAATTTCAGCGGCGATCTGCGCATATTCCTGATAGTGATGGGTTTGGTTCCCATCCCCATCAAACAGGAGAAACTGCTCGCTGTCGATAACCCGGAAGAGGTTCAGCCATTTTCCGCCCATCGTGACCGTAAGGTTTGCAACGAGCTTTTTCTGCGATTCGGTGATCTCATACCAGCCGACATCAGCGGGGTTTTCGCCTGATTTATAGCCGAGCAGGTATTGCCCAAACGGGATCGGTGAGGAACCGCTGCCGTCGTAGCCCTTCATGGCGGGGATGCGGATGCGGTTGATATCGTCGGCGATCACGGCCGCCACCCGATAATCTTTATTATTTCCGAGCTCGTCAAAATAATAGGAATCATAAGTCAGCATATCGGGCTTTGCAATGCGCATGTATTCTTCATATTCCTTTTTGCTCCATTGGCTTGCCCATTGATTGGAGTGGAGCAGCACATTGTTGTTGCGGCTCCTGAAATCGTCAAACCATTGGCCGAGCATTTCGGCCTGATGAGTGGAATATGATTGCTCATCGCCAAAGCAGACGCTGATCAGGTTATCTACATATTGCAGCTGCTCGTCACTCATCCATTCCCGGCCGCTTGGCGCAATATCCAGGGCATTGACGTTGTTTGGGGCTTTCGCCATGCTCCAAATAAGTGAACTGTCTTTTTGATGGAGCGGCGCATTAAAAAGATTGCCATGATAATAAGTTGGGCCAAAGCCGAACTGCTCCAGATTTTCAAAAGAGATCTGTTTTTCATCAGATTCTTCGGCCGGGAACCATGCTTGCAGGGCGAAGCCTTTTTCCTGTAGGATTCGGTTGCCGTTGGAGACGGCGATCTCATCCGCGAGGATATCATCCGGCTTGTGGGTAAAGTAGAACGCAATATCGGCCGCTATGCTGACCACCATAAAGATAATCGCAATGACTAGCGAGAAAATTCGGATGTTTTTCATGTTCTCTTCCTCTCCTTATAATACATCGGACTGTAAAGTAAAATGAAAGTTGAGGACCCGATAGCCCTTCTGGTACAATGGTTTCACCACAAAACACATGTACTCCCGAAAGGAGACGAGTCCTCATGGCAAAAGTATACCAGGTAAGCTGCCCGAAGTGCAACAACAAAACGGACTTTTATCGTTACGGAAAAGACGTTCATGGACATCAGAAATACCAGTGTAAGAAATGTTGGCATCAGTTTGCATCAGATACCCCGGTCGGCAGTCCCGGCAGGCCGCGTGAACGTCCATCCCCGGCTTCCTCGGTGTGTGAGAAAGCGATGTTTCTTCATCACAACAAGAAATGCAATCACTCCATTTTTGTACCCAAACCAACCATGGTCACTGCCCCATCCATGTCCAAACTGTTTGGAAAGACGGATTTCAAGCGGATGCGGTATCCTTTCTATGTAATCCTCATGGCTTTGACCATGTTCTATCAGGGCAAGAACTCCTTCCGTAACATTGCCCTGATCTTGCGCACTGCGATGAATGTCCAGGTATCTCACACAATCATCAGCAACTGGTGTACTCGCTTCGATCCCATGTTCCTCTTCTTTTACAACTTCGTCCGCCCTCATTCCGCCTTAAACAACCTTACCCCGGCCCAGTGCGCCGGACTTCAACTGTCTAAAAAGCGTAAGCGTGAGCTTCTGCTCGTTGCATAGCGATATTCGCTGATTTCGGGTCTTATTTTTTTCATCTTTAGTTCACAGTACCTTTTTATTACCTTATTTACAAAAATAAGGCTTGATTCACTTTTTAATTGTGAATAATTTCAATATAATACATTGACCGCGTTTTGAAAATATTTCGTGGGAGATTTCGCAGGATATCGAAGCTTTTTGATTGCTTTTCTAAAAAATTTATCTTACATAAAAATACCGGGACGATAGGATGCTCTGTGTGAAAGCAGATGGGAGTTTTGTTCTGCTTTACGCATCATATGTCGCAGGGAAGCTGTGCCTATAGAGATATAGCAAGGCGCAGTTGCGGGCATAAAACTAACGACCTTTGTATGCTTACGATTGGATTATATGGTGATTTATACAATATTAGAAATCCTTGTATTATGGACTGGAATTGATTTTTGCTCAGTGCTGGAAGGGGCATACCTCTTCCCCAACTCAAATATCTTGGTAAGCGCTGATTAAATAGGGTGCGCGAATTGCCGGCAAGGCGTGTGCTTTGATTAAATCAGTGCTTACCTTGGGTTAAAAATCAAGAAAAAGCTGTTAATTTGCGGTGAAAACAGGTATACTAATGCTTAACATCAGATTTCAGATGCCAGATCTCAGGCCTAGAAAGCGGGTTTTGCGTTGTGAAAATAAGGCATATTTATCCACAGCGGCGTTGGACGGAAAGCTGGAATGGGCTTGACTTGCGGGTTGCGCGTTGTGTGCAGGCAGGCTCTGTTGAGAGGCCGGCCGAGCGTTTGATGCGCTTATGTGGGTGTGAGGAGGATGTTTATGGAGCGCTTAAGCCGTGCTGAAAGTACTGTGATCGCAGCGGGGCTTTTGCTGGCGGCCGCACTGATCCTATACCATGCGTTTGACGCGCAGCCACTTGATCCCGTGATCGAACCCTTTTCCGCATCCAGCACATTTGCCGCGGCGGAGCAGGCCTCTGCTGCGCCCGCTACGGAACAAAAGCCGCCCGCTTCCACGATAGAAGCTGCTCAACAGCCGGAGACGCGGTCAGGACCATCCAAGGCGGCAGTCACCGGGCAACAGCGGTCCGGTCCAATCAACTTGAATACCGCCACACGGGAAGAGCTGATGACCCTCAGCGGGATTGGCGAGGTCAAGGCCGACGCCATCATCGCTTACCGGACGGAAAACGGCGCATTCCAATCGGTGGAGCAGCTTCTGGAAGTATCCGGTATTGGCGAGAAAACGCTGGAAAAGCTGCGTGCGCAGGTTTGCGTGTGAATTTTTGGCGAATGCTGCAACTTTCCGTCATCCCGATTCATCTAAAAAAATAGCATCTTTTGTTCTTGCCGGGGTGTTGCACCCGGCACACCTGACATCAAAAATGGGGGATTGTATTGGTTTTTTCCAGCCTGAATTTTATGTATCTGTTCCTGCCGATCTGTCTGCTGCTGTATTTTATTTTGCATGGCATAAAGGCTCGTAACTATTTGCTGCTGGTGATGTCCCTGCTCTTTTATGCATGGGGGGAGCCGAAGTGGATCATCCTGATGATCGTGACGACACTCATCGACTATGGCGCCGGCTTGCTGGTGGATCAATACCGAGGGCAGAAGCTCGCAAAAATGGGCGCTGGCCGGTTCGGTTGTGATTACGCTTCGTTTTTAGCAGTGTTCAAATATTTAGGCTTTTTTAATCAAAAATCTCAATCAGATTTTTGGCGCGGAGCTGCCTACCCAAATTTTTAACCTGCCGATCGGTATTTCGTTTTATACCTTCCATGGCGATCACTTATGTGGTGGATGTTTATCGCGGCAAGGCACAGGTGCAGCGCTCTTATGCAAAACCTGTTGCTCTATGTTGCGCTCTTTCCCCCAGCTAATTTGCCGGGCCGATCGTGCGCTATACGGATATTGCCGCACAGCTGGAGAACCGCGAAATGACCTTGCCGGGCTTTTCCAAAGGCATTACACGCTTTGTGACGGGGCTCGGCAAGAAGGTGCTGCTCGCCAATATTGCGGGTCAGATTGCAACGAGCCTGATCGGCGGGGATTTGTCGAAAGCCTCTGTGCTCGGCGCATGGCTGGGTATCTTCGCTTATACGTTTCAGATCTATTTTGATTTTTCCGGATACTCCGATATGGCGATTGGGCTTGGTCACATGTTTGGCTTCACTTATGTTGAGAATTTTAATTATCCTTATATTTCTAAATCTATCACGGAATTTTGGCGCCGCTGGCATATCAGCCTGAGCACTTTCTTCCGGGATTATGTCTATATTCCGCTGGGCGGCAATCGCAGGCACCAGCTACGCAATATGTTTATCGTATGGGCGCTGACAGGGTTGTGGCACGGCGCAAGCTGGAATTTCGTCCTCTGGGGGCTGTATTACTTTGTTTTCCTGGCAATTGAAAAGCTGTTCCTCGGCAAGTTCCTGGAAAAACTGCCTGCTGTGGTGGGGCATGCTTACGCGCTGTTTATTATCGTTGTCGGCTGGGTGTTTTTCTATTTTGACGACGTATCCCGCCTCGGGCAGATGCTGAAGCTCATGTTCGGCTTTAGCGGGCAGGCGGGCGTGTTGCCAACGGATACGGTTTTGTTGAAAAACCATCTTGTGTTTTTCCTTGTGGCGATCATCGCCTGCATCCCAGTTTCCAAGCTTGTTAAGGCGCTGCTGATCCGCTTTTCCCGCAAGGGATCCGTGCAGGAATCGCTTGCAGGAGCGGCCGGGATCCTTTATGATGTAGCGCTGCTGTTTTTCTCCACTGCCGCGCTGGTGGGGGCAAGCTACAATCCGTTCCTCTATTTCCGATTTTAAGCAAGGGAGGCAGGTTGCATGAAATATAGGAAGAAAAAACCAAACGGCCCGACCGTCTATCATGTGGGGGCGCACAGAGATATCGCTTCCGATCAAAGGCGGCGTAGAGCGCATAGCATTCAGCGTATTCTTTGCCTTGTGGCGGTGGCGCTGTTTGTCCTTCCACTGTTTGTGCTGGGCGTTACAAGCCTGGTGGATCAGGATAAAACCGTATCTGAAAAGGAAAACCGTAACCTGAAAACACGGCCGGCTTTCACACTTCAAGCGTTATTCGACGGCTCTTTCACCAAAGATTTTGAGGAGTATTATGCGGACACGTTCCCGCTGCGGGATTTTTTTCTCTCTGTCAACCAAAAGCTCAACGGCATTTTTACGCAGGCTGCGGGCAAGAGCGATCTGGTGCTGATTGAAAAGGAGGGAAAGGAGGATTTCGGTGGCGAGGCGCTGGTGGAAGATTCTACAAAAGGCGCGGCACAGGAGCAGGAAACGAAAGCCCCCTATCAGCCCAAGGTGAACGACGACGAAGTGTATGAAAACGGCTATATCCTCATCGATAAGGATCGCAAGGCTGCACTGGAAATCTATGGGATTGACAAGACAAAAATTCGCAAATATACGGACATTGTCAACCGATTAGCGCAGAAGCTTTCTGGCCAGAAGATTTATGCGTTGCTTGCGCCGACTGCTACAGAATTCTACAGCCCCGATGATTATCACACTGGAAACCGCTCTCAAAAAGCAGGTATTGCCTATGCATATGAGCAGTTCAAGCAGGCGAACCTGAAAGGGGTAGATGCAGTTTCTTCTATCGGGATGCATTTGGATGAATACGTTTATTTCCGCACCGATCACCACTGGACGGCAAGGGGCGCATATTACGCCTATTCCGCTTTCTGCCAAGCGGCCGGCTTGGAGCCGGTGCCTCTAAATGCATTGGAGAGCGGCAAAATTGAAAATTTTGTTGGCAGCATGTATCGTTATACCAATGCGGATGTTTTGAAGAATAACCCGGATTATCTCGAATACTTTCTGCCGCGGCGTGAGGCGGACGGTGAATATTATGATGACGCAACAATGAAGAATGGGCACCATCTGACGATCGTTTCTACAAAAATTGGGGCGGATAATAAATATCTCGCCTTTATCCAGGGAGATACGCCGCTCTCCAAGATTGTGACGGATCAAAAAAATGGCAAAAAGATTCTGGTTATCAAGGATTCCTACGGCAATGCGCTCGTGCCCTTCCTGGTGGATAATTATGAGGAAATCTATGTTCTTGACCCGCGCAATATCGAAACGGATTTATCATCGTTTGTCAAAACGCATGGCATTCAGGATGTATTGCTCGTCAATTATTCCCTGATCGGCGGAAACACCTCCTATCTCAAAGCGCTGGATAAAATGATCGGATAGGCTCTTTTCAATATTGTGCGAAGATTGTGAGAAGTGTGAATACAATGTGAAAAAGCTGTATTTCTTTGGAATACGCTTGAAAAATTCGTTTAAATAGGATAGAATACCTTTGTTATGTTGGAATCATGGTTTCAGTGGCGCCTTGGGGTAAGCATTTAAAAAGCGCCGCTTACCGGATAGTACACGAGAAAAGGATGAACACAATGGCAAACAAAAATGAAAAATCGCAGGCCGAGCTATATCGCGAGGAGCGAAAGGCGCGGCAGGCGAAGATCGCCAAGAAGCGCGAAAAGAAGTCGCCCAAGCGCATCGCCATGGAGCAGAAGCTCGTCAAGGCGATTCCGATTGTGATCGCGGCGGTTGCCGTGGTATTTGCAATCGGTTGGTTCCTCAATTTTATGGGCGTTCCACAGCGGATGACGACTGTGATGACGGTTGGAGACACAAAAATCAACCAGGCGCAGTATACATACTACTACCAACAGATCTACTCCAACTATGCCAGCCAGGCGCAGCAATATGCGCAGTATGGTATCAGCGGCATTCCGGGCATGATGGATTACAGCACCGTTCCCAGCGAGCAGAAGTATAACGGTGAGGATGCCGAGGGCAAGGGCGACGACTATATGTGGTCGGATTACCTCAGGGATAAAACCAATGAGTTTTTGCAGCAGTATATCACGCTTGGCAAAGAGGCAAAAGCAGCGAATATTACGCTGAGCGAGGATGAGCAGAAGGAAATTGACGAGACTATCAAGAGCATCCGCGAGCAGGCAGCCAGCAGCGATTATTCGCTCAATGCTTACCTGCGCCTGTATTATGGCCGCGGTGTGAATGAAAAGATTCTGCGCGAGGCGATGGAGCTCGAAACGCTCTCCAGCAAGCTCATTGAGCAGAAAAGCGACGAGCTGGCCCGCAACTATACAGACGAGCAGTTGGAAGCAAAGTATCAAAAAGATCAGAATACCTACAACGTTTTGACTGCGCGCATGTTCCAATTTACCACGGAAACGCCGGATTACCCGAAGGATGCGACGGATGCGCAGAAAAAAGAGCTCGATGAAAAGGCTAAGAAGGAAACGAAGGCCAAGGCCGACGCGATGCTGGGTAAAGTGACGGGTGAGGAATCCTTTAAGGAGCAGGCACTGGCCAATGCCTCCAAGGATCAGAAGGATGATTATAAAAAGGACGAGGCCACGCTGATGAAGAATACAGCGGTGACCCAATTCTCCCAGATTAGCGATGACGCCGTCAAGTGGGCTGCCTCCGCAAAGAAGGGCGACAAGAAGGTTTTCGAAACAGACGCCGGATGCTATGTGGTCTATATCGTAGAGGCGGCGCACCGTGATGCTTCTGAAACCGTGGATGTCCGCCACATTCTCTTTAAGGTGGATTCGGAGGCCGAGGATCAGGCAAAGGCGAAGGCTGATGCAAAGAAAAAGGCTGAGGATGCCCTTGCAGAGTGGCAGAAGGGCGACAAGACGGAGGAGAGCTTTGCAGCGCTCGCCACAGAGAAAACAGAGGATACCGGCTCCCAGAGCACGGGCGGTTTGTATGAGCGCGTTTATAAGGGCCAAATGGTGAAGGCGTTTGAAAATTGGTGCTTTGACGCGGCCCGTAAAGCGGGCGATACCGGCATTGTGGAATCCGACTACGGCTACCATGTGATGTATTTCATCCAAAAGAACGACGAGCCGCTGTGGAAGCTCAAGATTCGTGACGCGCTCAGTTCTGAAGATGCAAAAACCTACACGGATGAGTTGCTTAAAAAGGATGAAAACAAAATCGAGCTCAAGGGCAACAAGGTTCAGAAGGTCATTGATGACCTCATGGCGAAGATGAAGAAGAATCAGGCGCTCAACAGCGCGTCGGCTTAAGCATTTATTACATTCCAATTTTGAAATACCCCAGGAGTTTACACGGGTGCTCATAAGAAAGTAATTCAAGAAATTACGATTATGGCATCTGTCAGACGGGGTTGGAAATAGAAAATGAGTGTGTTCTTTTGAACACACTCATTTTCTATTTCTCCAGATTCATGCGGGATAATTGATCGTTAGAACGATTTCTTGAAGTGCTTGTCTCAATTCAAATTGAAAAGCATCAATGTCGCTTTTCTTTGCTAAGAAGCGTCTATTATGCGCACTCAAATCACCGTATTTCTTGACGGACTCTAAGCTTTTTTTGATATTTCGGCTGGCATTCCATTTAGTTGCTGAAAGGTATTTGGGAATCAAGTCGCTCAAATAATAGAACACTCCAGCTCCGTCTTTTATGTCTGCGTCAACACCATATTTTTCAAAGCATTCAATGATAAGGGTTTCGACAAGTTTTCTCATCAGAACCAATGTAGCATTATAATGACCGCTATCATAGCAACGTATCATCTCTTCGGCTATTTGCTTTAAGTAGTAGGGAGTGTGTTCAAAAATGCTTATATCTATGAGCTCAGATGAAACAGGCTTTTTGACTATTTCAGTTACTATTGAAGAGATTCTCTCTTTTGCAGATCTTGATAAAGCATATCCCTGTTTTTGCTTCAAGTACTTGCCTTTGCTTCCACAATTTTTGCTTAAATACGAAGAGATATTGGAATAAGGAGGTAAGGATAAGGTGTCGAAACAATTTTTAATTTGTGCGGCAGTAAATGATCCTTGCGCACTATCCTTCTGAAGAAAAAAAGCGAAAAAGTCGATTAGTTCGGCAGCGGTTTTCTGATCAAAATCCGGGATGCGTAATATAAAAAGTTCTAATTCTTCCATAAACTATTAACCTCGTGCCGCCTCTAACTCATTGATGTGATCTTCACCGATATGATGGACTTTATAGAACCCAGTTGTATCCCCTGTAGTAAAATAATTGTTTTTATTCTTCCCGTTTTTGATAGCGCTTTTAATATCGAACGATGTACTATGTCCAACGGTCTTTAATGCCGAGAATATCGTATGCTCGTTTACTTCGTTAATGTTAGCATGTATTTTTAACCAGTTTGCAAGAATTAGTGCTTTTTCTATATTGTTGAGTTTAGCAAAAGAATCAAAGTATTTCTTCATTTCCTCGCGTTCTTTTTGCTCTAAATTCAACTCTACGAGTTGGTAAGACACCTTTGCAAACGATTGCCCACCCTTTTTCTTTTTTGGGGTTGGTTGTTCTTCTACGGAACGGGTCAAAATACCGAAAGCCGTTTCTTTACCAGTTGCAGAAAGTACGAAATCTGTATCGTTAACACAGGAGAAAAAACTATCGTTTACACATTTCTTTATGTTCGTGGCAAAGTTTTTGTTCCTGTTTTCTGTATAACGATTGGTATCATGATACATTTGACGTATATCTTCGGCAGTAAATGTTTTTGCTCCCTGCTCAGAGCAATATAGAGCATATACAAGTATCCATTCAGACTCGGTTTTAGGGAAGTTTTTGATTACCACGTCACGTATATTTGGAAAATTAGTAGATAGGGTCGATGCAGAAGGAATCTTCTTTCCACTGTCAGGCGAGGTATCCTTCTGTATTTCAGGGAGAACTTCTTCCGGTAATGAATCTTTAGCTGGATTTATAGATGAAAGTTTACCAAGTCCGTGTTCTCTCAGCTCGGAAAAAATTGTGTGAACAAGCGTGCCTTCACCTTCTAATTCAATATGCGAAGTTCCGACATCAACTCGTAGTTTGAAAATATCACTCATTTATAAGCTCCTTTCTATTTTACTTTTTATCTCGCAAATTAAGTGTTGTATCGTTGTACATGGGCACATCTCTGATGGGTTTTATAAAACCATCGTTTAGATATTGCCTAAACCTGTTCTCGGCAATTTCCACAGCCCTTTTTTTACGTCTCCGTAACGATTTAGGAGGAAA
>ENA-OQAB01000137-OQAB01000137.1-human-gut-metagenome-genome-assembly--contig:-NODE-137-length-41891-cov-4.168973_pt1 | contig 41891 bp, 35 predicted proteins | sample MGYA00242490_ERZ504517 | MGnify/ENA primary metagenome ERZ504517 (study PRJEB26092, sample SAMD00036298) | human gut metagenome | host: Homo sapiens | study: EMG produced TPA metagenomics assembly of...
AAAAGAAACTCATCAAAAAGCGTTTCCGCTTTTCCAACGGGGACATGGTTTGCAACTCCGCAATAAAAGAGGAAACCGTATTTTTCCAAGCTTTGCGTCAAGTGTTGTGCTATATGTTTTGGGAACGAGCCACGAAATGACGGTATATGTCAGAACACAGCAAATACTTGGTCAGCAAAAAAGTGATTGCAAATATTTTTTGCAAATAGACTTCCTTTAATTTTTCTTTTATCAATTTTTATATCCCACCCCTCTGATTTGTCTGGATGAAGTCAATCCCCAACTTTTTGCGAAGATTTTTTAATGTGAGTATCTACAACCCTTTCATCGCCATAAAAGTCATATTTCCATAGCTTATCCAGCAGATTTTTGCCGCGTAAGTACACGCCCTTGATTTAGCAGAAGTTCCCTTAACACCTCAAATTCTCGCTGGGTAAGGTCAAAAGAAACACCGTCTACCGCAGCGGTATAACTGTCCATATCCAGAACGAGATTTTTATAGGTAATCGTTTGGTGTTCCTGCTCTGGTATCATAGAACTTCTGCGGAGAACAGCGCCGATTTTGCGAACCAATATCGGCATGGAGAATGGCTTTGTAATATAATCGTCTCCTCCTGTCATCAAAGCTTCCAGCTTCATCATTGCCCCGGTCCTCCCTGATTACAAAATCACCGGAACCTGGGATATTTTTTCTGATCTGGGCGCACAGACTTACTTCCACTGCCGCCTGGAATATTGATATCCATAAGGATCAGATCCGGATGGTTTTCTTTCAGAAGCTTTATGGGTTCCTCTGTAAATTCTGTCACTGCCAGAGCTGTGTATCCGGCGCTTATAAGAAGCAGGAAAGCTCTTCCCTTATTCGTCTGTCGTCTTCTATGATCATAATTGTTTCCATTTTCGTCCACCTTTTTCTGCTTTTCCGGCTGTTGACTTTATATTGTATAAATGATGCTGTACCAAGCATCGATTAATCACTGTTCACACAGTACTGTCCCGCGAAATGTTTTGGCCTGTTTTTTCCCAAAATTCCAAAACATACAGACTAAAATGCCACCAGCAAAAATGATCTGCAGTGCATATCAGCCAGGTTACCGGGAGCAGAGTGAGCAGTAATATCTATTATAGCTTTTTTCTTTCCGCACGCATATGAAAATTACAATATTTTTTCATTTTTCTGCTATACTAAATATGAAGTTTTGATTTTAGGGTTTATTTACTATTTTTTATTTGATATAATAGAACGGATTATAAAGGAGGAAAATCATGAATTACGGTAAAAAATCAGTCTCAAAAAAGCGAAATTCTCTGATTTCCCGTACAGCCATGATGGGAAAACGTGCACACGTTTCGTTTATCAGAGTTCTGTTCATATCTCTGATCGCGCTCTGTGTGATTGTAGGCTGTTTGGGCATCGGGGCCTTTCGGGGAATCATAGATAATGCCCCTGATGCAGATGACGTGGATATTTCGCCTCTGGGATATGCAACCTTTTTGTATGACGGAGACGGAAACCAGCTGCGTAAGCTGACTGCGCCAAGCTCCAACCGTCTGCCTGTTTCCATCGAACAGATTCCGGTGGATCTGCAGCATGCGGTAGTTGCCATTGAGGATGAACGTTTTTACGAGCACAACGGAATCGACGTAAGAGGTATCCTCCGTGCTTTCGTAAAAAATATCACTTCCGGAGGACTCTCCGAGGGTGCCAGTACCATTACCCAGCAGCTTCTGAAAAACAATGTGTTTACCAACTGGACCAATGAGTCCACCTGGCTGGAACGGTTCACTCGTAAATTCCAGGAGCAGTATCTGGCTATTCAGATCGAAGAAAAGATCAATGACAAAAATGTGATCCTTGAAAACTACCTGAATACCATCAACCTGGGCGCAGGCGCCTACGGCGTTCAGGCAGCGGCAAGACAGTATTTTAATAAGGATGTGTGGGATCTGAACCTTTCTGAATGTGCCACACTTGCAGGCATCACTCAGAATCCTACTCAGTTCAACCCTATCGAGCATCCGGAGGCAAATGCCAAAAGACGTAAAGAAGTCCTGGATCATATGCTGGATCAGCAGTATATTACCCAGGAACAGTATGATCAGGTGATCAATGACGATATTTATTCGCAGATCCAGGCGGCACAGGCTCAGAACTCTGAATCAGCCGACACAATTTACAGTTATTTTGAAGACGAGCTTATTGACCAGGTGATCAACGATCTTATGAACATCAAGGGCTATACAAGAACTCAGGCCCAGAACCTTGTTTACAGCGGAGGTCTTAAGATTTATACCACCCAGGATCAGCATATCCAGTCTATTCTTGATGAAGAATATGCCAACCCGGAAAACTATCCGGAAAATGTTCAGTATGCTCTTGATTACGCTCTGACTGTAACCAATCCTCAAGGCGAGGAGGTCAATTACAGCAAGGAAATGCTTTCTCTGTATTTCCAGAATGAGGATCCGGAGTTCGATCTTCTGTTTGATTCTCAGGAAGAAGCCCAGGCCTATGTTGACCGGTACAAACAGTCTGTTCTTGCAGACGGAAGCAAGGTTGTTGCAGAACGTGTGAACTTTGCGCCGCAGCCTCAGTCATCCATGAGCGTCATTGATCAGCATACCGGCTATGTAAAGGCAATCGTGGGCGGACGCGGTGAAAAAACTGCCAGCCTTACTCTGAACCGCGCAACAGATACCACCAGACAGCCCGGTTCCACATTCAAGGTTGTTTCCACCTATGCTCCTGCTCTTAACGAAAAGGGCATGACACTGGCCACAACATTTGAAGACGAGCCATATAACTATCCGGACGGCTCCCCTGTAGAAAATGCTTCCAGAACCTACGGAGGAACAACCACGATCCGGAGAGCCATCCAGAACTCTATAAACGTAGTTGCAGTGAAATGTCTGGAGGAGGTTACTCCTGAGCTTGGTCTCCAGTATCTGGATAACTTTGGTTTCACAACTCTTGCCCATGGAACAGAGGCAGATACAGATGCCAACGGAACTGTATGGACAGACGCCAATCTTCCTCTTGCACTTGGCGGTCTGACTCACGGTGTAACAAACGTAGAGCTTTGCGCAGCCTATGCTGCCATAGCCAACCAGGGTAATTACATTGAACCTCTTTATTACACAAAAATCCTTGATCACAACGGCAATGTGCTGATTGAAAAAACTTCTGCTGAACGTTCTGTTATTAAAGAAAGCACTGCATGGCTTCTTACAAGCGCCATGGAGGACGTTGTAAAGAGCGGTACAGGAACTGCCTGCCAGCTGGACAATATGACAGTAGCCGGAAAGACAGGTACCACAGATGATTACAATGACCTGTGGTTTGTAGGCTACACTCCATATTACACCTGTGCAGTATGGTCCGGATTTGACAACAATGAAAAGCTCCCTGACGATTATTCCCGTGACTTCCACAAAGATATGTGGCGCAAGGTCATGACACGGATCCATGAGGGACTTGAGGACAAAGATTTTGAAATGCCGTCTACTGTAGAAAAAATAAGTGTATGTGCTGATACAGGACTGCTTCCAAGATCCGGCTGTTCCGTGATCACAGAATTCTTTGATGTAGGTGATGTTCCTACTGATTACTGTGAAGAACACTTCTACGAACCCGAACCAGTCATTCCGGAATACACCTATGATGAAACAATCATTCCTGAGCCATCTCTTACTCCGGAAAATCCGGACGAAAACGGAGATCAGGGTGATGGAAATACTGATAATGGTGATGCCGGCGGTGAAGGCAATGGAGGCGATGACACCGGCAGCGGTGATACCGGCGGTGGTGATACCGGCGATGGTGATACTGGCGGCGGCGATGTCGGTGGCGGTGATACCGACGGCGGCGATACTGGCGGCGGTGATGCCGGCGGTGGTGAGATTATAGAATAACCAGATAAAAATGGTGCGCCCCATAAGCGTACCTTACAAAAAAGAAGGTTTCCGTATTGGGAAACCTTCTTTTTATATTTCTATGAATCTGCTGAATCCTCCTGCAGCTCTGTACCTGCAAATGTAGTATAGAATCGGTTACAGTACCATCTTTGCAGCTCCGTAAATGCCGGCATCGTTTCCAAGGCTGGCAATTACGATAGGAGTATCTTTACAAAGGGAAAATGCATATTTTTTGTAATGTTTCTCAATCAGATCTATCAGCGGCTGTCCGGCTTTTGATACGCCTCCGCCGATAACAATGGCATCCGGGTCTACTACTGCCGCAAAAATGCCAAGAGCTCCCCCAAGCTTTTCGCCTACTTCATCCATAACACGGACAGCAAGAGCATCCCCTGACTTAAAGGCATCCAGTACGTCCTTCGCCTCAATGCTCTCTGTATTTCTGAGCACACTGTCCTCACTGCTTTCTGCCAGAGCCTTTTTGGCCAGGCGGACAATTCCTGTTGCAGAAGCATACTGCTCCAGACATCCACTGTTTCCGCAGTTGCAGGCTGCTGTCTCCTCATGACAAATGTTTGCATGGCCGATCTCTCCGCCTGCTCCATGAGCTCCCGCCACGATTCTTCCGTCTGAAATGATACCGCCGCCTACTCCGGTTCCCAGAGTAACCATGATCACATTCTGAGATCCTGCCGCAGCGCCCTTCCATGCCTCTCCAAGAGCCGCAACATTAGCATCGTTTCCTGCCTTTGCAGTCAGCCCAGTAAGCTCACTGAGTTCCTTTGCAACCGGCCTGAAGCCCCAGTAAAGGTTTACTGCGCATGCAGCCTCTCCCTGAGCGTTGATAGGTCCCGGAATACCGACTCCCACACCGGCTACCTCAGCCTTGTCAATTCCTTTTTCACTGATCTTGTTCTGAATGGTTTCTGCCACATCCGGAAGGATATACTCACCTTTATTTTCTTTTCTTGTGGGAATCTCCCATTTTTCTACCAGAGTTCCATCTGTCTGGAACAGACCGCATTTTACAGTTGTTCCCCCTACGTCAATACCGAAACAATACATGTTGTTTCCCCTTTCCTGCATTTTTATTATTTATCGCGCTTTCTGGCAATATTGGCCTGAACTCGCTTATACAGCTCTTCAGCTGCATTATAACCCATTTTTTTCTGTCTGTGGTTGACTGCCGCTGTCTCTACGATCACAGCAAGATTACGTCCCGGACGGATAGGCAGAGAATGACATACGATCTTGTTGCCAAGGTACTCAATATACTCCTCCGTAAGTCCCAGACGGTCGTATTCCTTGTCGCGGTCCCACTCCTCAAGCTTGATCACCAGATCCACAGACTGAGTATCTTTAACGCTTTCTACACCAAACAGCGTTTTTACATCAATGATACCGATACCCCGAAGCTCTATAAAATGCCTTGTGATATCCGGTGCGGAACCAACCAGAGTGACGTCGCTGACCTTACGAAGCTCCACCACATCATCACTGACAAGACGGTGGCCTCGTTTGATCAGCTCCAGAGCAGCCTCACTTTTCCCGATTCCGCTCTCTCCCGTGATCAGGATTCCCTCGCCAAAAACATCTACCAGCACACCATGAATAGAAATACAGGGCGCAAGCTGTACGCCCAGCCAGCGGATGATCTCTGCCATAAGGCTGGAAGTTGTTCTTTCTGTAACAAAAGTAGGAACATTATACTTAACTGCAAGATCCAGCATATCCTGCGACGGTTTTGTCATAGTACTGAAAATAACACACGGTATTTTGCTGGAAATAAACCGTTCATATTTCATCAGGCGCTTGTCATCCGGAAGCTGCATCAGATACGTATATTCCACATAGCCGATGATCTGCACACGTTCATTGGCAAAATGCTCCAGATACCCCGTAAGCTGCAACGCAGGACGGTTGATTTCTGCAGTCATGATTCTTTTGTCAGAAAGATCAATTTCAGGAGTAAGATTTGTAAGATTCTGCTCCTGTACCATCTTGGTCATCAATACACCCTTCATATATGTTCTCCTTTTCTTTATTTATGCTCAGATCAATGATTCTGCTGAGTTTTCTCTGTTTTTACCGGTAAATGAAAAAAATCATATACCTGTTTTGCACTTGCGGCATTCATGGATTCGGTTTCTGCCAGTTCTTCCACAGATGCCTCCCGGATTCCTTCAATTCCCCGGAACCGCCTCATCAGGGCCTTTCTCCTTCGCTCTCCGATTCCCGGAATATCATCCAGAACCGAATGAACCTGTTCCCTGCTGCGAAGGGATCTGTGATATTCAATGGCAAAACGATGAGCCTCATCCTGGATCCTGGTGATCAGCCGGAACCCCTCGCTGTTTGTTTCTATTGGAATTTCATTGTTGTTAAAATAAAGTCCTCTTGTTCTGTGGTGGTCATCCTTTACCATTCCGCATACCGGAATCCGGATTCCCAGCTTTTCCAGAACTCCCAGGGCAATATTTACCTGCCCTCTTCCTCCGTCCATCAGAAGCAGATCAGGCATTCGGGCAAAACTGTCGAATTCTCCGCTGGTTTCATGGGTAAACCGTCTGGTCAGAACCTCCTCCATGCTTGCATAATCATTTGGTCCCTGAACAGATTTGATACGAAATTTACGATAATCGCTTTTTTTCGGTCTTCCCTTTTCGTAGACCACCATGGAGCCTACGGACTCAAAACCGCTGATATTGGAAATATCAAAGGCTTCCATGCGGACAATTCCTTTCAGCCCCAGCCATTCCTCCACTTCATGGACAGCCCCGATGGTCCTGCCCTCTTCCCTTTTAATGCGCTCACGGTCCTTATCAAGAACCATGCGGGCATTCTCACGGGCAAGCTCCACCAGCTTTTCCTTTGTGCCTTTTTTGGGAACAATAATATGAACCCTCTGTTTTCGTCTGGAACTGAGCCACTCCTCGATCACTTCCCGGTCTTCCACCTCTGTCTGAAGCATGATCTCTTTTGGAATAAAAGGCGTTCCCGCATAAAACTGTTTCAGGAAGCTGGAAAGCACCTGAGATTTTGTATCGCCCCGCGCCACACGAAGATAAAAATGATCTCGTCCGATCAGTCTGCCGCTTCGCATAAAGAATACCTGAACAACTGCATCCTGTTCCCGGAGATCCAGGCTTTCATCCATGGCAACTGCAATGATATCCCTGTCTTCCTCTCCATAGGCTGTAATTTTCTGGCGTTCTCCGATCTTACGGATACTCTGTATCAAATCCCGGCACTCTGCCGCATCTTCAAATCTCATTTCTTCTGACGCCTCTTGCATTTTTTCAGTAAGGGCATCTATGGTTTCCTGAAAATCTCCGTTGAGGAATTTCAGTACCTTCTGGATATTTTCTCTGTACGCTTCCTGAGACACGTTTCCCGTACAGGGACCTGTACACTGTTTCATATGGTAATACAGACAGGGTCTGTCCTTTCCGCAGTCTCTTGGAAGCGTTCTGCTGCAGGATCTGACCTGGTACAGCTTCCGCACCAGCTCGATCACATCTTTTACAGCCCCTGCGCTTGTATAGGGGCCAAAATACCGGTTTTTATCTTTTTTCATCCTGCGGGCAAACAGTACCCGGGGATAGGCCTCCTGGACTGTTACCTTGATAAAGGGATAGCTTTTATCATCCTTCAGCATGGTATTATACTTTGGCCTGTGCTCCTTGATCAGGTTACTTTCCAGTACAAGGGCCTCCAACTCAGAGTCTGTGATGATATATTCAAATCTTGCAATATGGGTGACCATCTGCTCAATTTTTGCGCCTTTGTTCCTGCTGCTCTGGAAATACTGGCGCACCCTGTTTTTGAGGCTGACGGCCTTGCCCACATAAATAATCTCATCCCGCTCATCATGCATCAGGTATACGCCCGGCTTGGCGGGAAGCTTTTTTAATTCTTCCTCAATCTGAAACATGCTCAGACTCCTGCTGCTTCTGATCGTCTTCGGGAACCGAACTGTCTTCTTTTTTCTGCTCTCCCCGAACACCTTCCTCTGCCGGTTCAGTTTCCATGCTGACAGATTCCTGATTTTTATTTGCCGGTTCCGCCTCAGAACTTACAGTTTCTTCCTCCCCGGAAAGCTCATCGGCTGAAACAGAGGTTTCTGCTGAATGTGACTGAGAAATTTCCGTTTCCTGATTTTCAGCTTTGTCCTCAAGCTCTTTTACATCCTCAGGAAATACCAGTTCATCCAGGTTTTCCGGAATCTCCATTCCTCTTTCCACTGCCCGGAAGATCTTCATAAATTCTTTTCCGGTAATAGTTTCCTTACGGATCAGATATTCTGCAATTTTGTCAAGAGCTGTTCTGTGCCCTCTGAGAAGACGCTTGGACTCTTCATAGGAATCATGAAGAAGCTTCATAACCTCATGGTCGATCTCTGTTGCTGTATCATCTCCGCAGTTCAGCACTGCCCTTCCGGAAAGATACTGATTTTCCTGTGACGCAAGTCCCATAAGCCCAAACTTCTGTGACATACCGTACTGAGTGATCATGGCTCTTGCCACCTTGGTCGCCTGCTCGATATCATTGGCTGCTCCTGTTGTTACCGTATCAAACACGATCTCCTCGGCAGCCCGGCCTCCAAGATATCCAACCAGCATCGCTTCCAGTTCTTTCTGAGTATTGAGGAATTTTTCTTCCTCCGGAACATGCATAACGTAACCCAGCGCTCCCATGGTACGGGGTACGATCGTAATCTTCTGTACAGGCTCTGCGTCCTTCTGAAGAGCACTTACAAGGGCATGGCCCACTTCATGATACGATACGATTTTCCGCTCCTGAGGGCTGAGAATACGGTCTTTTTTCTCCTTGCCTACCAAGACCACTTCCACTGATTCCAGAAGATCCTTCTGAGAAACTGCCTTGCGTCCGTTTTTCACTGCAAGGATCGCCGCTTCATTGATCATATTCGCAAGGTCAGAGCCTACTGCCCCAGAGGTTGCCAGAGCAATTGCATCCAGATCTACGGTTTCATCAAGAAGAACATCCTTGGCATGAACCTTGAGGATTTCCACACGGCCTTTCAGATCCGGTCGGTCTACGATAACTCTCCGGTCAAAACGTCCCGGTCTGAGAAGCGCCGGATCAAGGACCTCCGGACGGTTGGTTGCTGCAAGGATCAGAAGTCCCTTGGATGTGTCAAAGCCGTCCATTTCCGCAAGAAGCTGATTCAGAGTCTGCTCTCTCTCGTCATTGCCGCCTCCATAATGAGAATCACGGCTTTTTCCGATTGCATCGATCTCATCAATAAATACAATACAGGGGGCATTTTTCTTTGCCTCCTCAAAAAGATCGCGGACACGGGAGGCGCCCACGCCTACAAACATTTCCACAAATTCCGAACCGGAAAGAGAAAAGAACGGTACCTTTGCCTCTCCTGCCACTGCCTTTGCAAGCAGGGTCTTTCCTGTTCCCGGAGGTCCCACAAGCAGAGCACCCTTGGGAAGCTTGGCTCCCACAGCCGTATATTTGCCCGGATTATGCAGAAAATCCACAACCTCCTGAAGAGACTCCTTTGCCTCGTCCTGGCCGGCCACATTTTTAAAGGTGATACCTGTTTCCTTTTGAACATAAGCCTTGGCGCGGCTTTTTCCCACGCCCATAATGCCTCCGTTTCCCCTGTTCATACGTCTCATAAAGAACATCAGCATACCGAACATCACAACTGTCGGAAGAACAATACTGAGCAGCATGGAAAGGGCCTCCATCAGAGCATCCGGCTGTTCGTATTTGAATATGATATCCTTTCCTTCCAGACGTTTGGTAAGAGCATCGATATTCTCCATCTGATTAACACGGTAGGTCATTTTTTTATAAGAGGAACCCTGAAGTTTCGGCTCCACTGTCAGAATACCAGACTGAAGAGTTACCTCTTTGATCTGATCCTTGTCTACCATTTCAATAAATTTGTCATAGGTGATCTCACCAGTGCCTCCATTTCTTATTTCTGTAATAAAACTAAGACATACCAGTGTCACCAGAAGACAGATCAGAAACGCCAGAATCGTCTGGCGGTTTTTATTCGGTCCCTGATTCCCGGGACCATTCCGGTCCGGTCTGTTTCCATTCGGACGATTGTCTTTATTTTCGTTCATTTTATTCCTCCTCTACTGTCTTCTTTATTATAAAGAGATTTCTATGATAAATCAACAAAATTAGCCTTATAAAAAAAAGGTTTTGCATCCGCCAGTTGTTCGTAGTATACTATCTGCATGAGTTCGGCAGAGGATCCTGTATTACTGTCACGGTAAACAGAAAAACACAACTGTCCACAGATTATTATCCCACCGGATGATCTGAAATACAGTTTTGCAAGATTACCGGGAACAAAGTGAACAGCAACAAAAATCTCTCTGCCTATAACGTAAATCGGGAAAGGAATAAACATATGAAGACAGGATTTGATAACGAAAAATATCTGACCATGCAGTCAGAACATATCCGTGAAAGAATCAGCAAGTTTGATAACAAGCTTTATCTGGAATTCGGCGGCAAGCTTTTTGATGATTATCATGCTTCCAGAGTTCTCCCTGGTTTTGAACCGGACAGCAAGCTCCGTATGCTGATGCAGCTCAGCGACCAGGCAGAGATCGTGATCGTGATCAGTGCAGCTGATATTGATAAAAACAAAGTCCGCGGGGATCTGGGAATCACCTATGACGAGGATGTCCTCCGTCTGATCGAGGTTTTTACAGAAAGAGGTCTTTATGTGGGAAGTGTCTGCATCACCCGCTATGCAGGACAGGAAAGCGCAGATCTTTTCAAAAACAGACTGGAAAAGCTTGGCATCCGTGTATTTGTTCATTACAACATCCCCGGCTATCCAAGCAATACCTCTGTGATCGTCAGCGATGAAGGATACGGCAAAAACCAGTACATTGAAACTACCAGACCTCTTGTTGTGGTAACTGCTCCCGGACCTGGAAGCGGAAAAATGGCAGTGTGTCTTTCCCAGCTCTATCATGAACATAAGCGCGGGATCTGTGCCGGCTATGCCAAATTTGAGACTTTCCCGATCTGGAATATCCCGCTGAAGCATCCGGTCAATCTGGCATATGAGGCAGCCACTGCTGATCTGAACGATGTAAATATGATCGATCCTTTCCATCTGGAGGCTTATGGAGAAACAACCGTCAACTACAACCGTGACGTAGAGATTTTCCCTGTACTCCAGGCAATGTTTGAAAAAATCATGGGTGAATGCCCTTATAAATCACCTACTGATATGGGGGTAAACATGGCAGGAAACTGCATTGTGGACGATGAGATCTGCAAAGAGGCCTCACGTCAGGAAATCATCCGCCGCTACTATAAAAGCTGCGACGCTCTTGTATCCGGCACAGGAAAAGAAGATGAGGTATGCAAGATCGAGCTTCTTCTGAAACAGGCTCATGCCTCCATTGAAGATCGTAAGGTTGTTCCTGCCGCACTTTCCATGGAAAAGAAAACAACAGCTCCTGCCGCCGCTCTGGAGCTTCCGGACGGAAAGATTATTTACGGAAAAACCTCTGATCTTCTCGGAGCCTCCTCAGCGCTTCTTTTAAATGCATTAAAAGAGCTTGCAGGAATCGACCATGAGCATCACGTGATCTCTCCTGATGCCATCCGCCCGATCCAGGAGCTGAAGATCAAATATCTTGGCAGCAAAAATCCACGCCTGCACACAGACGAAACTCTGATCGCGCTTTCTGTAAGCGCCGCAAGCAATCCGGAAGCAGGACTTGCCCTGGAACAGCTTCCCAAGTTAAAAAGATGCCAGGCTCATACTTCTGTTATGCTGTCTTCCGTAGATATCTGGGAATTCCGCAAACTGGGCATTGAGCTTACCTGCGAGCCGAAATTTGAAAAAAAGAAGTCAGAGGATGACGATAAATAAATGTCTGTGAGGGAAGGATTTTGTTTCTTGTTGCCCACAGACGATGCAGAGAAGAAAAGGCAGAGCATGTGCTGCGCTGCGTTTCTCTCTGCATCTGAAAGTGGATAACAGCCAAACAGAAATCCTCCACACAGCACTTGGCCTCCGGCCGGGCGATTAGCGCACTGCGCCCCGAAGCAGCCTGCCCGGCAGCCAGCTACTGCGGAAATATAAATTTACCATCTGGAAAATACAATGCAGGGGCAGATGAATCTGTATAAGAAGCCTTGAGAGACTTGGCAAAAGTTCTTGCCTTCTGTGGCTCTGCTTTGCTTCTCCGAATGCTGCTGTCTGAGTCGCAGACGAGTTCAGCATTCGGGGAAGTGTTTTTTGCAGAGAAGCAGAAGCATAGAACTTTCCGAGTCTCGAACCAGCTTCTGTGACAGATTCACCTGCCCCCGCATGTCATTTACAGAGGAAATTATATCCCCCTCCCACAAACATAAATTTAAGTTTAAAAGAAGTCCCCAGGATCTTTCAGAATCTCTGGGGACTTCTTTTTAGTATTTCATGTTTAATGACTGATGATTAATCTTCGTATCCGTTTGGATTCTTGCTCTGCCAGTTCCAGGAATCCGCACACATGTCCTTAATATCGTATTCTGCCTTCCAGCCAAGCTCTCTTTCTGCCTTGGACGCATCAGAATAACAGGTTGCAATATCTCCCGGGCGGCGTTCTTTGATCACATACGGAATCTTCACGCCGTTGGCTTCCTCAAAGTTCTTTACAATATCAAGAACACTGTAGCCTTTTCCTGTTCCCAGATTGTAAATGCTTAAACCGGATTTGTCCTCAATCTTTTTAAGAGCCTTTACATGGCCTTTTGCAAGGTCAACCACATGAATGTAATCTCTCACGCCAGTTCCGTCCGGAGTATCATAGTCATTGCCAAACACGCCCAGCTCTTTCAGCTTTCCTACGGCAACCTGAGTGATATACGGCATCAGGTTGTTTGGAATACCATTTGGATTTTCTCCGATAGTTCCGCTCTTATGAGCTCCGATCGGGTTAAAGTAACGAAGAAGAACTACATTCCATTCCGGATCTGCTTTCTGAATATCAGAGAGGATCTGCTCAAGCATGGACTTTGTCCAGCCATAAGGATTGGTACACTGTCCCTTTGGGCATTCTTCTGTAATCGGGATAATTGCAGGATCTCCATATACAGTTGCAGAAGAAGAGAAAATAATATTTTTAACACCATGTTTTCTCATTACATCTACGAGAGTCAGTGTTCCGGCAATATTGTTCTCATAATATTCCCACGGCTTTGCAACAGATTCTCCTACTGCTTTCAGCCCTGCAAAATGGATACAGGAATCAATATCCTCTTTTTCAAAAATATCATTCAGCGCTTCTCTGTCAAGAATATCTGCCTTGTAGAATTTTACTAGTTTGCCTGTGATCTTTTCTACTCTTTCCAGACTTTTTTCGCTGGAATTGCTTAAGTTATCCAGAACCACTACATCATATCCTGCGCTCTGAAGTTCAATAACTGTATGGCTTCCGATATAACCGGCGCCTCCTGTAACTAAAATTGCCATGTTTTTGTCCTCCTCTTCAGGTTTTCAGTCATTGACCGGATCCGGGAAAAACTGTCTCAGCTTTCCCCAAAGTCAGTTTCAGTATACCACTACTTATATTTTTCTACAATAGCTTTCATCTGAGGAAGCTTCTCCTCCATGTCCGCAACCAGCTTAAACTGGGTACGACAGCGGTCCAGATTATGGCCTTCTCTGTGGATCTTAAAGTAATGATCTCCCTCCAGATAATCAGTAAGGAAACGCATTCCGCACTCAAAAGTCATAAGGATCGCCCCCATGGGAAGCATATCCAGCTCGATATCTGTAAGCGCGCCTGCGCAGCCCTCGATAAAGCCTTTTGTATATACTTCGTAGAGATGAAGATCACAGGAAATTTTGCTGAGATCCTGCTCATCCTCTGCCCCTGTACTTGCTCCAAAACGGATGGAATCGCCGAAATCATTTACAGAAAGTCCTGGCATAACCGTATCAAGATCAATAACACAGATTGCTCTGCCTGTCTCGTCATCAATCATGATATTGTTCAGCTTTGTATCATTGTGAGTTACACGAAGAGGCATTTTTCCTGTATCCTGCAGATCGCACAGGGTATGAGCCAGCTCTTCTCTGTCAAGAACAAACTTAATCTCCTCCTGAACAGATGTAGCCCGGCCTTCACTGTCTGCCTCAACTGCTGCCTTGAATTTCGCAAAACGGTCAACCGTATTATGGAAATTCACAATGGTTTCATGAAGGGTCTCAGCAGGATAATCTGCAAGAAGTCTCTGGAAATGCCCAAAAGCAACTGCACTCTGATAAAAGTCATTGTCATCCTTTACCATATCATAGCTGGTAGCATCCTCAATAAAAAAGATACACTCTCCAGTATTCTCCCTCTGAGTCCACATAATAAGGGTTTCCATCCTTATCACTTACCACATTCAGCGTTTCTCTCTCCACATCACCGCCGTTTTCCCGGAATTTTTTTACGGAGCCATGCGGTAACGCCCTGCACGTTCTCCATAAGCTCTACCGGCTTTGTAAAAATACTTTTATTCATTCTCTGGAGAATAAAGTGCTTCTCCTGTCCGCCCGGCGTTTTTACTGTAAGACGATATGTATCATTGATGTGTCCGCTTCCGTAGGCAACACATTCGACTACCTCTCCCGGAAATTCAAACTGACTGATTACTTCTTTCTGAATTGTATTCACTGTTACTTGTTCTCCTCCCATAAGTTCTGCGGATAGAGCCCCTGATCTTTCAGGCTCTGCACTGCAGCCATAACAACAGGCTTATCCTCTTTGTAGGTAACCCCATACCATTTATCCTCTGATTTCAGCACCTTGACTGTGGCTTTTTTCTCCTGAAGAAGCTCGTCCACTACAAACGGAAGAAAATATTCGCACTTCAGTGGATTTTTCTCCAGATTCTCATCAAGAAATGCCGCAAAACGTGCTTTCAGTTCTTTCAGGATACTTGCAGAAAATCCCCACATATTCATAGAAACTGTGCTGCCTTCAGGGAGCATGGTCCAGGTAGCTCCGTCATCCTCTGTATAAGCAGTACCTTCCCCATGCTTCTCAATGTGAGTACGCTCATTGATCTTCAGAAGATGATCTGCCTCATCGGTAACACAGACGCCTCTTGCTACATGACCATTGTCTGTCAGAGTATTTTCCAGCTTGTAGCCAACCATCATATACCTGTAAAGATTCTCATCATCCTGATTTTCAGCCAGAAAATCATATGCCATTTTAAATGCATGGCTTCCATAATAATCGTCTGCATTGATAACGGCAAAAGGACCATCAACCTCGTCAATACAGCTTAAAACCGCATGTCCGGTTCCCCAGGGTTTTACTCTTCCCTCCGGAACCTCATAGCCTTCCGGAAGATTATAAAGATCCTGGAACACATAGGCAACCTGAATCTGTTTGCTGAGACGGTCGCCAATAGCGTTACGGAAGTCTTCTTCATTTTCTTTTTTTATGATAAACACTACTTTTTCAAATCCTGCTTTTACAGCATCATAAATGGAAAATCCATAATAATATGACCTTCTCTGTCAATAGGATCGATCTGTTTCAGACCGCCGTAGCGGCTTCCCATTCCAGCTGCCATAACTACTAATACCGGTTTTTTCATAATATTTTTCTGCTCCTTTCTTGATCAGCCTTTCGTTCCACCTGTTACACCGCCGATAATCTTCTCTGACAGAAAAATCCAGAGAGTAAAGGCCTGCAGAACTCCTGCCTTCTGAAAACAATATAAAAGCTCCATATATTGTGCATTTTATATAATTACATGCATTTGCAACACTAATTTTATCATTTTTACACAATTAGTATTTGCATAATCATCTATTTCTTTTGCACAAAAAGATTGTTTTCATGAAAATCTCTGTTTCTCTCCGCCATATTTAATGCTTTTCACTCCAGCATCAGCGACTCTTCCCACCACTGTCCCGGTTCCAGTCTTTTTTCTCCGCAAAGCCTCTCCTTATATTGTATCTGAATATATACGGAATTCTCTGTATAAATCTTCCATGACAGTTTTCTGCCCTCAAAAATCTCCGCACTGCACAGGATTCCTTTTTCCCCGCGGAAACTGTAAAAAGAAACCTGTTTTTCCGTCCAGGTTTTGGGAACAGCAGGAAACAGCCGTATTTTTCCATCCTTCATCTGAAACAGCATTTCCTGAAGAGCATCTGCACTGAACATATTTCCCTCAAGAGTAAAGGGTCTGTAGGTAAACTGCGAATATCCTTTTTTTCCGAAAATCTCCGTTCAGGTGAAATCCATTACAGCTGCAGAAATTTTCCCAGAAAATCCTCAGATACTCTGCTGCTTTTTCTCCGTTTCCCTGAACAGCATAAAGATGTGCCATCCATGCAAAGGTATAACCAACCCACTGGGATGTGCCCAGCCTTTCATAATCCGCAATTACAGCATCGATTATTTCTTTTCCTTCGCCCTCATAATCTATGATTCCCAGAGGTGAAACAGCCATCGCATTTGAAAAATGACGATGGGATTCTTCAAGACTTTCATCCGGAGAAAGCATCAGAACCTTATTTTTATTGACTGACAGTTCCGGAAGCCTCTGTCTGATGTGGCGCCACTGTAATTCTTCTGTTTTCCCCAGCTCACCAGCCAGTTTCTCCAGTGTTTCAAACAGCCGGATCATCAGAGCCAGATCATAATTACTGACAGGTGTCAGCCATGATCTTTCCGTATCGTCGTGAATCTCCGGAGAGCTGGATACAGGAAGAACCAGATAACCGTCCTCTGTCTCCTCCAGAAGCGATTGGATAAAAATCCCGGTTTCCTTCATATAAGGATAAGCTCTTTCCCTCAGAAATTTACTGTTTCCTGTATATCGGTAATATTCTCCAAATGCGTGGGCAAGCCACATCTGGTTGGACGGAGAAAGCGAATACATAGGCCAGCCCCCAAGAGGTTTCCCGTCAATTGTCATTGTTCCGGGAAGACAGCAGCCTTCTGCGCCGTAAAATTCTCCGGCAAACCGTCGCCCCTCATCAAAAAGACTCCAGAGAAAATCTAAAAAGCACCGTCCTTCTTCCAGATGGTTTGCCTTCAGATAATGGGTATAGGACAATTCTGTATTCAGATCGTTATGGTAATCTCCCTTCCACGGAGGAAGCGTTCCCTCATCTGCGGTCCACACTCCCTGAAGAGGCATAGGGACGCCTCCTTCTCTGGACGTTGAAGCAAACAGATAATTGGTCATATACCACTGCTTTTCCATAAATTTATCAGGAATACAGATACCGCTCTCTTCAAAATAATCCTTCCACCATTTTTTATGAGAATCAAAAAGTTCATCACCTGCTGACAGAGCGCCGAGAACCTGCTGCTTTCCCTGTTCCATCCAGCAGTCTCCGTCTTCTGATGAGACAATCTTCCAGACGATTCTTGTCACAGAGTCTTTTTTTCTTCTCCCAACAATCACTCCATAAGAAAATTCATCATTTACAGGCTGGCAGAACCATTGCAGCTCTCCCTCCTGTTTTTTTATCACAGGAGGATATTTCAGATCCTTCAGATTCCCCTGGGAAATCTGTCTTTCTTCCTGGCAATAAACGTACTCTTTTTCCGTTCCTTTTTCTCCGAATTCCGGATTTTTCAGTTCCACAGAAAATTCCGTTTCCCGAGCTTCAACCTCTATGATCCCAACTTGTTCCACTGCATGGACCCAAACTGAAATCCTGACAGTCTCTTTCCGGCTTCTGAACCTCATTTCCGCTTTTGCTGTTTCCAGGTTTAAGACAGATTCGATTTCTCCGTCAATACCGTAAAAATGAAGCAGGATCCTGCCTGCAGTTAATTTTGTAGGTGATGGATAATAATAGGGAGCATCAAAGATTTCCCGGATTTTTGCAGTATTTCCTGCCTTTGCAAGTTTCACAAGATTTTTCCAGGTAAACTCTTTATTCTGCTCCCACAAAACAGTTCTGTCCCATAAATCTGTACGGTTCAGACTAAACCTTATCTCTTCAGGACTGCCCCAGCAGAGGCAGCCGCATTTTCCATTTCCCAGCGGAACAGCCTCGTCCCACCGGGAAATATTTTCTTTCCAGTTATAAGTAATATTCATGTACAAAGTCTCACTTGAATTGTCTGTTATAAAGATATAAAAGAAGAATCAGTCCGGCAAGTCCCAGAAGCATTACCAACAGCCCCTGCGGTCCTACATTTTTCTGTCCCAGTACTACAAGCGCCACACAAATAATAAAAAATATAGCTGCCAGAACGGTTTTTAAAACACTCTTTGTTCTTTCATTCATTTTATTTACCTCCTGTTCCGCACACTGATCAGCCTTTCAGACCGCCAAGAGTCATACCCTGTGTCAGTTTCTTCTGTACACAGATATATAAAATCAGTGTAGGGATCATAACAATAACCAGTCCCGCATACATCTGTCCGTACTGAACTGCTGATTTCTGGGCTGCCATCAGATTCATAAGTCCTACCGGAAGGGTTTTTATCTCCGGTCTGGTGAGCAGGGTCATGGAAATAATATATTCATTCCAGAATGCCAAAAAGTTAAACAGAATTACTGTCACAATACTTGGCTTTGCCATAGGCATGATAACCTGAATCATAGTTCTCCAGTATCCGGCTCCGTCCACATAAGCCGCTTCCTCGTAATCTTTTGCCAGTGATTTAAAATAACCGGACAGCAGATAAATGGTAAAGGGAAGCGCGGTTGATGCATATACAAGCGCCAGAATAAACAGATTGTTCAGGAAAAACGGCTCTCCGAACCACTGACGCAGTTTTCCGTCTGCATTATTGAGCATCAAAAAGATCGGTACAACAATATAGTTTACATTAATAAAAAGTCCTGCCATAAACATAACATTCCAGATCTTCTGGCTCTTAAATTTGAATCTGGACAGTACATAAGCTGCCGGAAGAGCGATCACGATCAGAAGCAGGATACCCAGGACCGTTACAAACACAGAATTCAGCATATAAGAACCCATGTTTGCAGTTTCCCACGCATCTGTAAAGTTCTGGAAATGGAATCCTTTCGGAAGCGCCCATGGACTTCCGTAAAACTCTGAATTCTCTTTAATTGAAGCAACAAATACCCAGGCAACAGGAACAATGATCGTAACTGCCAGAAGCCCCAGTATCAGATAGATAAATACTTTTGCCACCTTGGAACTGGCAGTACTGTTTTTCGTCATATCAGCCATTTTTCACCCTCCTTAGAATTCAATTTCTTCACGTTTGGTCACCGCATTGAGAACAGCGGCCAGCGCAAAGGAAAACAGGAATACCGCAACACCGATGGCCATACCATATCCATAGGAAGAGTTGGTGTAAGCTTCCTGATACATGTAGCTTAAGAATACATTGGAAGCTCCGTCCGGTCCGCCGTTTGTCATTGCTTTTACCATCAGGAAACTCATATTAATAGTACTGATAACAAAGAATGTCAGAGTGGTACGAATATTAGTCCAGATCAGCGGAAGAGTAATTGAGAAAAACTGTTTGATCCTTCCCGCGCCTTCCAGACTTGCTGATTCATAGAGACTGTCCGGAATGTTTGCCATACTTGCCATGTACATAACCATATAATATCCAATGGCCTGCCATACCATGGCGATAATAATACTGTAAATAACAAGATCCTGACTTCCAAGCCAGAGGATAGGATTGTCCACCCCATTCTGTCCCCGGAACAGATTCAAAAAGGAGTTCAGAAGTCCCTGATTCGGATCATAGATAGCAGAGAAAATAGCGCTGATCACTACAACAGAAAGAATATTCGGGATGTAAAAAACAACACGGAAGAATGTCTGCCCTTTCAGTTTTTCTCTTGTAAGAATAGCGGCAAAAATAATCGCCATACCAAAAGTAACAATAGTAACAATCACGATCAGAAGAACAGAGTTCTGAAACGCCTGATAAAATTTATCGCTCTGTAACAGTATTTTGAAGTTATCAAGACCTACAAAAGTTTTTCAGCTGTATATCCGCCCCATTTATAAAGAGACATTCTGAAAACATCAATGGTAGGGATCAACATAAAATAGCAAAAAGAATTACTGCCGGCGCCAGACAGCAGAAAATAAACCAAGGCTTCTTCCCTTTTTTTTCGTCATGGTTCTTCTCCTTTCTTTATCCCGAAAAACGGACGGTAGTATTCACCGTCCGTTTTTTCAGATACCATATTTAATTATGTCAGGATCCTGGCTTTATTTCAAAGCGCCGCGAAGGGTATCACTGTCTTTTTTGATCTGCTCTACCCAATCATCTACTGTCTTATCACCGCTGACAAGAGAGTTGATCGGATCAAAGAATGTTGTACGAACGGTTACACCTTCTACCGGCTCAGTTGTCGCAAAAGCATCCATAACAGCTACTGCACCATCATCATAGATAGAATAATAAATTTTTGCATCGCCCTCAAGTTTGTCTGTCATTCCCTGGATCGGCTGAACTGCTCCACCGTCTTTTGCAAAAATCTCAGCTGCTTCATCAGAGTACAGATATGCGATAAACTGTTTTCCAAGGTCTTTGTTTACAGCGCCCTTCGGCATCCAGATCTGCTCAAAGAAGGAATAAGAAGCTCTCTCTCCGCCTTCCTCTACTGCCGGAAGTGCTGTGAATCCCCACTCAAAGCCGTCTGCACGAGGAGCGTCTGCCATCTCGCCGATTACCCAGTTTCCGTTTGGCATAAACAGAGCCTTATTGTCAAGGATCAGCTGCTGGTTTTTACGGAAATCATTGTCATTTGCGTTTGCCGGAGTTGTCTTCTCTGTATAGGAAGCCAGCTTCTCAATGATCTCAAATGTTTTCTTTGCTCCGTCTGTTTCCCATACGCCTTCGCCGTATTTCAGAGCTTCCTGGAATGTTTCAGCGCCGGCAGTCTCATGAAGCAGTGCATAGAAGAATGCGTCAAAGTATCCTGCTGTAGGATATGTAAACAGTGCAATATCTTCCTCTTTTGCCTTTTCGCCAAGTTCCCACATTTCATCCCATGTCTCAGGAACTTCCCAGCCTTTTTCCTCGAACAGTCCTTTGTTGTAGAACAGTCCGCAAGGTCCGTAGAACATCGGCATTAGATATGTTTTTCCGTCTCCGTAAGGATTTGTAATAGAGTTGTCCACAAATCCCGGAAGGATCTTGTCTTTTACAGTTACATCCTCTCCCGGTACTGTCATTTCCAGTACGTCAGTCATTTCCTCTACGTTATTGTCCTTAACAAAGGTTTCTGTAAGAGCAGATTCAGATCCCACTGCTCTCATGATAACATCCGGATAATCACCAGATTTCATAGCCGGTGTAATGATATCTTCAAGCTTCTTGTCGATTGTGAGTTCTACCTTTACTCCCGGATTTGCCTCTTCAAATTTTGCGCAAACATTTTTCCACATATCCTGTCCATATGCGGTTTCTACAACAGCCAGTTTCAGAGTCTGCTCTTCATCTGCCATAACAGTTGTTGCCATTCCTGACATTGCGCCTGCTGCCATAACTGCTGAGAGTGCAAGACTGGTAATTTTTTTTTGCTTTCATCTCATATCCTCCTTTAGATTTTGTACATAAGATACAAAAACTTTTTGTTTTCTTAATAATAACTCATTAAAATTACTTTTTCAATTTATATATTGCTGTATACTTTAGAAATATTGCTATGAGTTACAGATTCAACGACAATATTACTTCTAATTGATATTTTTCTCATATTTTGATTGTTCAGAGCACCGGCATCTGTTAGACTGTAGTTACTGTAACATTCTCCTGAACATATTCTAATCTGTATGTTTCCAAGAAAAACGAAACCGAAAACCTTATCACTTTCTATGGAGCAGCCGTGTTATGATATATGAAAGTATACCTCTTGCCAAAGATCTTTCTGTAGAAAAAATTTATACCATCCATTACTTTGAATACTGCAATGACTTTTCCTATCCGGGTGAACAGCATGATTTCTGGGAATTTCAATGTGTAGATAAAGGAACTGCCCGGATTCAGGCAGATGAAGAAGTTCATGTCCTTACTCACGGTCAGATAATTTTTCACCGTCCCAACGAATTTCACAACCTGTCGGCAACCGGAAATCATGCCCCTAATATTGTAGTTGTTTCCTTTGCCTGTAATTCTCCCTGTATGAGTTTTTTTGAAAAACAGATTCTGACCCTTTCGGATACAGAGCGAACCCTGATCGGAAAAATCATCGCTGAGGCCCGGCGGTGCATTGCCTCTCCTCTTGACGACCCCTATCTTCATAAAATGGAATTAAGAAAAGACAGCCCTGTGGGTTCCCAGCAGCTTCTTGTTCTTTATCTGGAACAGCTTCTGATACATATGCTCCGAAGATATACTACACAGGTACCGCACTGTGTCAGAAACATTGGCGACCCCTCATTTGAATCTTCTGCCTGCCGGAGGATCACCCGTTATCTGGAGGATCATATCTGTGAATCCCTTTCCCTTGAAGCAATCTGCCATGACAATCTCATCGGAAGATCCCAGCTTCAGAAAATCTTCCGTGAGGAATACGGCTGCGGAGTGATCGACTTTTTTTCTCATATGAAGATCAATTTTGCCAGACAGCTAATCCGGGAAAATGACATGAATTTCACACAGATCTCGGAATTTCTGGGCTATTCCTCCATTCATTATTTTTCCAGACAGTTTAAAAAACTCTGCGGAATGACGCCTACAGAGTACGCGCTTTCTATTAAAGCCATCTCCGAACGTCCTCAGAATTCTGAAAAAGACATAAAAAATGGAGCCGATGACTAAAACATCAGCTCCATTTTTGTCCCCTTTCCGGGCTCACTGTCAAGATTGATCTTTGCTTTATGAAGCGCAGCCCCATGCTTTACAATAGAAAGCCCCAGTCCTGTGCCTCCGGTCTGACGGGAATGACTTTTATCCACCCGGTAAAACCTCTCAAAAATACGTCTCTGTTCATTCTTCGGAATACCGATCCCATTATCCTCCACAAAATAGCATGGATGATGTCCTTCCTGCCCTGCAAACACCCGGACAGTTCCTCCTGCATCGGTATAGCGGATGGCATTGTCCGCAATATTATAGAACATTTCATAAAGAACCTGCCGGATTCCTCGCACCGCCACATGCTCCCCTTCCAGAACAAGACTGATCTGCTTTTTCTCTGCCGAAGGCTGGAGATGATACACAATGTCCTCTGCCAGCTCATAAATATCTACTGCCTCAAATGGCATGTCGCTGTTTTTCTCATCAAGCCTTGAAAGCTGGATGATATCTGACACAAGAGAACTTAAACGGCTTGCCTCATGGTAAATCCTTCCGGAAAATTCAGGAACCTTGTCTTCTCCCACCATTCCGTTCATCATCAGCTCCGCATAACCGGAAATAGACATCAGAGGGGTTTTCAGTTCGTGAGAAACATTGGCAGAAAATTCTCTTCGCATTGCCTCAGCCTCCTTCAGCTCCTCCAGCTGAGACGCGATCTGTTTATTCTGCTGGTCTACCCGTACAAGAAGGGGACGCAGCTCCTCATATCTTACATCTTTCAGAGGGTGCTCCAGATCCAGCTCATTAATGGGCGCGATCAGCTCCTTTGTCTGTCTCTGAACCAGGAAAAATTCCAGGGCCAGAATCCCCAGCATAAGAATCCCCAGCAGCGTAAAGCTGGAAAATAAAGTAAGGAACACACTGTCAGTTGTTCTTGCCACCCGAAGGATATTTCCATTATCCAGCTTCATGGCACAGTAAAAGGTCTGCTCGGAAAAAGTTTCCGAAAATCTTACGATCTCCCCATAGCCTTTTTCCTTTGCCTTCACAAACTCCGGGCGTTCCCCATGATTTTCCAGCTGATCCGCCTCTGTCTCCGAATCATACAGAACATTGCCCTCATTGTCTGTAACTGTGATCCTTGTAGCATTGATCTCTTTTACATTGCTTTCCAGATAATCCAGTCCGGCTGCTTCGATACCGGCCCGAATGTATTCCACCTCATCCCGCACACTCTGTTTCATAAATACGTCAAACTTGTCATACATGACAAAGCTTGCAGCCAGAAAGGTCAGAAGAACAGACAGGATTACAAGAAAGCTTCCGTGATTTAAAATTCTCTGTCTCATTTTATTCTCCGATCCTGTATCCTACTCCCCGTATGGTTTCCACCATGTTTCCTGCTTCTCTCAGTTTCTGACGAAGTGTTCTCACATGTACGTCCACAGTTCTTGTCTCTCCGTCAAAATCATATCCCCACACATGACAGAGGATCTGATTTCTGCTCATAACAAGTCCCTTGTTCTCTATCAGATACTGCAAAAGCTCAAATTCCTTTCTGGTAAGCTCCACCTTCTGATCTCCAAGATGTACTTCATGACGTCCCACCGATATTCTCAGTTCTCCGCAGTGAAGCTCTCTGTTTTCCTCTTTCCTGCTGCACCGGCGAAGCACTGCTTTTACTCTTGCAACAAACTCCATCATACCAAAAGGCTTTGTGATATAGTCGTCCGCTCCGGCTTCCAGTCCCCGTACCTTGTCAAATTCCGCATCCTTTGCCGTAACCATGATCACAGGGATGTTTTTTGTATCAGGAGAGGACTTCAGCCTGGTCAGAATGCCGTATCCGTCCTCACCCGGAAGCATGATATCCAGAAGGATCAGGGACGGAAGTTCTTTTTTCATGGCTGAGCAAAGCTCTTTTCCATCTGCCAGTCCCTTTGCTGTAAATCCGGTAGTTTCAAGGGTATATACCAGAAGCTCCCTGATATTTTTTCATCTTCCACACAGTAGATCATGAACTGTCCTCCTTATCTTCATATATGCCATAAAAGCTGCTGAGGAATTTCCCTCCGGAAATTCCCACAACAGCCTTATATGATCTGCCTTCAGTTTTTACTGACGCTTACGGAAGCAGATATTCTTTGCGGACTGCTTCCAGACATTTATTAAATTCATCATCCTGATCGTTTTTCATTGCGTTCAGATGTCTGTGTGTATCATAAAGATTCTCACGCACCTGAGTTACGCAGACACCGATATTGGAACAGTGATCTGCAATTCTTTCCATACTGGTGATCAGGTCAGAAAGAATGAAGCCCATTTCAATGGTACACTCGCCGGAGCGGAGACGATTGATGTGACGGCGTTTCATTTCTTTTGTCAGCTCATCGATCAGTTCCTCAAGCGCCTCAATCTCTGAAGCCTTGGTAATATCCTGTTCGTCAAATACAGAAAACGCTGTTTCTACGATTTTGGTCACTGCTGCGGTCAGTACTCTGAGTTCCGCCTTTGCATAAACGGAGAAGCTCAGGCCTTTTGCATGAAGCTCGTCTGCTGACTCTTTAATGTTTACTGCATGGTCAGAAATACGCTCGAAATCACCGATGCAGTGAAGCATCATGGAAACACTGTGACTGTCTGTCTCAGAAAGATCCTTATTGTTCAGCTGAACAAGATAGGTTCCCAGTTCATCCTCGTACCTGTCTACCTTGCTTTCCATCTTTGTGATCTTCTGAGCCTTTTCCTCACTGTAATCATGAAGCACATCAAAAGAGGCCTTCAGCGCCTTCCAGGAATCCTCTGCCATACGTCTTGCTGCGGTTCTTCCCTGCTCTACTGCAAATGCAGGTTTTTCCCAGGAAACGGGATTCCAGAATAAGGAATTCCTGATCTTCCTTTGCCGCCTCAACATCCTCAGAAGAATCACGGATCGTCATACATGCAAGCTTCACAAGAAGATTGGAGAACGGAAGAAGCAGTAAGGTTGCTGTAACATTAAACACACTGTGGGTCACTGCGATTGCTGCCGGTGTTGCCATAGCGTCCATAAACGGGAACTGAACAGCTGCATTCAGAATATAGAATACACTCAGGAACACTACAGTACCGATAATGTTGAAATACAGATGGATCATGGCTGCACGTTTGCGTTTTGTTTGCGCCGATAGCAGACAGAAGCGCTGTCACGCAGGTACCGATATTCTGTCCCATAATGATCGGGAAAGCCGCACTGTACGGCACAGCTCCTGTAACGCACAGAGCCTGAAGAATACCCACGGATGCAGATGAGGACTGGATGATCGCTGTAAGAACCGTACCTGCCAGAACACCTGCTATCGGATTGGAAAATGCCAGAAGAAGATTGGTAAACTCCGGAACATCAGCCAGAGGCTTCACAGCAGCGCTCATGGTATCCATACCGAACATCAGCACTGCAAATCCAACCAGAATAGCGCCAATGTCTTTTTTGCGGGAGTTCTTTGTGAACATCAGAAGCACAATTCCGATCAGCGCCAGGATCGGAGCAAAGGAACTTGGCTTAAGAAGGCTCATAAAGAAATTGTTGCTCTCAATACCTGCAAGACTTAAGATCCAGGCGGTTACTGTAGTACCGATATTGGCACCCATAATAATACCAACAGCCTGTGTCAGCTTCATAATACCGGAGTTTACGAAACCTACGACCATAACCGTTGTGGCAGATGAGGACTGGATCACCGCAGTCACACCCAGACCCAGAAGCACTGCTCTTAATTTGCTGGATGTAAGGTTTTCAAGAATTTTCTCCAGCTTTCCTCCGGAAATCTTCGCAAGACCATCGCCCATAACCTGCATACCATACAGGAACAGAGCAAGACCGCCCAGCATCGTCAGTATACTAAAAAAATCCATTGTATTTCTCCTTTACGAAAATTTAATATATTTTCATTTTAAGAAACAATTGTAAAGTTGTCCCCAGCGCAATGTTAAATTTATGTAAAATTCTCAGAAGCTTCTGATGTCTTCTCCCTCGTCGCCCGTTTTGTCAATAGAACGGATTTTCAGATAGTAACTCATGGTTTCATTCACCTTTACCTGAACCCGGTCCCCAACCTTGTGGCCTTTCAGAGCCCGTCCGACAGGTGACTCGATGCTCACTCTGTTCTCCATGGAATTTCCCCTGATAGAGGTTACAAGCTTATACTTCTCAATTTCTCCGTCTTCTTCAAATTCTACTTCCACAATGTCATCCATGCCGACTTCGTCTTCTCTGGAAGTATCTGTAACAATATCCGCTGTTTTCAGCATTCTCTCCAGGTACCGGATACGGCTTTCATTCTGATTTTTGTGACGCTTTGCCGCATAATATTCAAAGTTTTCACTGAGATCCCCCTGGGCTCTGGCTTCCTTTACAGCTTCAATGGCCTCTTTGCGCACCACCAGCTTCCGGTGCTCGATCTCCTGCTGGATTTTCTGTACGTCACGTTCTGTCAGTTTTTCACGCATATGTTCTCTCTCCCTGATTCATTATATAGTGTGTTTATAAAGTATACAGGATAATAAAAGGAAACTCAATAACCCTTACAAAGGCCTGCGGATATAGCAGCAGATCAGAAGGCAGACTTCTTCGCCTTCCTGCCTTAATTCCAGCATTCCGTCGTACTTTTTCAGCGCAGCCTGAATGCTGGGAATACCCAGCCCGTGATTTTTTGTGTCACATTTTGTTGTACTTGGAAAAAACTGCCGGATTCCTGGATTCTGCTTCCGTCTCTCCTCCTTCTCTGAATCCGGAAGTCTGCCCTGATTTCGCACACTGACTGCCAGAATCCCCTTGCCCTGCCTTGCTTCCAGGGAAACTCTCCGCTGGCTTTCAGGAAGTTTTTTTACTGCCTCCAGCGCATTGTCCAGGGCATTTCCAAAAACAGCGCTGATATCTGTTTTTTCCATGGGCAAAGGTTCAGAAATATCTGCGGAAACATGAAAGTCAATATGATTCTGTTCCATCAGAGCAGCCTTGGCGCTGAGAATAATATTCACAGTGGTATCTCCACAGTATTTCAGAGTGCGGGAAGCCCCTGTCTGTTCCAGAAGCTCCCTGAGATATCCCTCTCTCTGGTCGTCCGGAAGAGCCAGCGCTGTCTGAAGGTGATTTGTCATATCATGCTTTAAACGCCTGATCTCAAAATGCTGATTTTCCATAGCTTCATAGTACCGTCTGTTCTGCTCTGCCAGAAGAGCCTCCTCTTCCAGTTTCTGCTGCCGGGCCAGAACCACCATGGTCCATAAAAGCCCTGCAAAAGCCGAAAGGGACAAAAGCAGGAGAAACAGATACTGAACAGAGATCCCTGCAGTATCATAATCGCTTAACAGCACCAGACTGAATACAATTCCCAAAGGAGGAAGCGTCAGGATAAAAAGAAGCCTCCACATGGAAGGCGCCAGTTCAAAATCTCTGTCCGGTCCCAACTTCCGGATCAAAATCCACAGCCCTGCACAAAAAAATATTTTTATCACGATCTGATACATCTGATAAAACGGCGACCAGTTATCCACCAGCGCATTAAAAGAAAACACCGTACTGGCTGTCATCAGTCCCACTGTCAGCCTTTTTATGACGCTTCCCTCACAGCAGATCATAATAGCTGCAATAAAAAATACAAACGTGGGAACAATATTTCCCCAGTCTGCCAGATAGATCACCATACCGCCTAAAAATCCGCAGGCAGTCACAAGAATCATTCTGAGGAATTTGCTGTTTTTCACTTTCAGCAGGCGTCCCACTGCCATAAACAGACAGATTCCCATAACCGAAAGCCAGGCAATTGTCAAAAACAAAAGCTCTGCATTTTTTCTCATAGGCCTGCCCCCTTCAGCATAAGCTCCGCAAGTCTTTTCAGCGCCTCTTCCTTCATCCCCCGGCTTACCGGAAGATTTTTTCCGCCTGTAAGGATTTCATCATGACCAATATACTCCACATGATCTCCGTTTACCAGATATCTTTGGTGAATCCTCACAAACCGTGCATCCACCTGAGACTGTACCTCAGAAAGCTTTCCGTAAAAAGCGTATTCTCTGTTTTCCGTTACCAGATACACCTGTCTTCTGTCGCTGTAAAAATACAGGATCTGATCCAGAGCTATCCGGAAGGTTCCCTCCTGATTCTGGAACACAAAATCTTTTTCCCGTCTGGAATAAAACGCTTCTCTGGCTCTTGACACAATCTGTCTGATCCGTTCTTCCCCGGCAGGTTTCATCACATAGTCCAGAGCCCCTGTCCGGTATCCGTCAAATACATACTCGGAATATCCTGTCACAAATACAAGAAGAATGGTTTTGTCGAACTCCCGTATCCTTTCCGCAGCCTCCATGCCTGTCATTTCTTTCATTTCCACATCCAGAAAAAGAAGATCGATCTCTCCCGGATGTTTTTCAGCCAACGGACCGCAGTTTCTCCTGAACTGAATTCATATACAATTTCCTCATCCGTTTCATATAGGGATTTTTCAAGCTGAAACCGCAGCTGATCCCTGGCCTTCCTGTTCATCGTCGCACAAAGCGATTCTCAGCATAATATCTCCTCCTGCTGCTTTTATATCCTTTACTGATGCTCCTCGCTTCAGATTTCTTTTATCATACCACAACCACAGCTTCCGGCGCATGCCAAACTTTACAAAAATCCTTCTATTCTTTACATTTTTCGCAGAGACCTGCAAAACTTTACCTGAAAAATGCCAAACTTTACAGCCTGGATTCCGGCTGTTTTTTTCTGTGGTATGGTAAAAGCACAACAGCAGAACATCTGTAAATTTTTAACATAAGACGAGGAGGAATTTTATGTTATCTGTAAAAAATCTGGAAAAATCCTATACTACCGGCAATCGTACCTATACAGTGCTGAAAGGAATCAGCTTTTCTGTTGCCAAAGGCGAATTTGTAGCTGTAATGGGGCCCTCCGGTTCCGGAAAAAGTACGCTTCTTAACTGTATTTCCTGCTATATCCCTTTTGAAAAAGGCAGGATCACCCTGGGCGGACAGGAATTAAGCTCCCTGACACCGGAACAGCTTGCCTCTGTCCGCAACGAAAAGCTTGGCTTTGTTTTTCAGGACTTTATGCTTCTTGACGGACTTTCTGTCCGTGAAAACATTCTTGTTCCCAGAATCATCCGACAAAATGTGGACAAAGAAGGGGAGCGTTACGCAGATCAGCTTATGGAGCTTTTTGGTATCAGTCATATCCGAAACAAATATCCGGCAGAGATTTCCGGCGGAGAACGTCAGAGAACCGCAGTTGCAAGAAGTCTGATCAACCATCCTCTGATGCTTCTTGCTGACGAACCTACGGGAAATCTGGACAGCACATCAAGCAGGATCGTTATTGAATCTTTTGAAAATGCAAGACAGAATCTGGACGCTACTATTTTTATGGTCACACACGACAGCTTTTCCGCTTCCTTCTGTGACCGGGTGATCCTGCTGAAGGACGGAAATATCTACCGTCAGCTTGAAAAAAACATTCAGACAAGAAGTGCTTTTCATGACACACTGTTAAACGCAATCAAAGAAATGAGTGGTGATATGTAATGGATAACAGAAAAAGAAGATCGATCAAAACTATGGCGGAACTGGAAAGCCGCCTTCGCCGTACCAACCAGAAGCAGGCAGCTCTTTACCTGTTCTGCAATTTTATTTCTCTTATGCTGATGACAGCTTATTCGGGACTGATGTTTTCTCCCACTGTACAGGATATTTTTCCTCCGGGAGGCGACAGCCGGAAACAGTTATACGCCATCTTCGTTCTGGCCCTGTTCGGCTGCGTTATATTTACGATTTATGCTGCCAGCCTTTTTTTCCGCAAAAAATCACGGCAGCTTGGCATCCTTATGGCTCTCGGAGCTTCCAGAAAAACACTGGCGCCCGGTCTTTTCCGTGAGGTGCTGCTTTTAAGCGGCAGCTCTGCTGTTCTGGGAACTCTGGCAGGTTTTCCCTTCCTGTTTCTTCTGTGGACTGCCTTCCGGATTTTTATTGTAAATTCAGAAGAAATGGTTCTGAACGTAGATTTCCGGTGTCTCTGGGTATCTGCAGGCTTCACAGCCCTGGTTGTGATCTGCGCATGCGTTCTTGCTTTTCTTTATATGAAACGCACCAATATTCTGGACGTGATCCAGGAAGAGCATCAGAACGAGCCTGTAAAAGAGCTTGGACGCTGGTGCGGCCCTGTGGGTATTGTCCTGATTCTGGCAGGCGCAGTTGCAGGATACGAAGGTCCAACTGTATACATGAATGTGTTTCACAGATATCCATCCCCTTTTCTCAACCTTTTGTACGCTCCTGCTTTTGCAGGTCTTTACATGGTCATGCTTCACACAGTTGTCAACGGCTGGACCTCCAGACGCAAAAATCCCTGGAAAAACATCATTGCCAGAAGTATGATGAAATTTCAGGGAAAACAGACGGTAAACAGTCTCCTTGTTACTACTGTGCTGGTTGCAGGCGGCTGCTTCGGGATTTTTTATCTGCCGATGCTTCATACCGGACTTTCCATGGGCTCCGAAAGCCGCACCTATGACTATTCCTGGTTCTGGCCCTCCGACCAGTCTCTCCCTTCTGAAGAAGAGATTTATTCTCTGGCAGAAAAACATGATTTTCAGATTAAAGACTGGCTACAGTGTTCCTATCTTTCCCTTGCCTGTGATAATAACATGCAGATTCTGAACCCGGACAACACTCTTTCCTATCAGCATTTTGACATTGCCGATGAATGTCATGCCCTGTCAGAGTCCACCTATAATCAGATCACCGGACAGAACATTTCACTGGATCCCGGATTCTTCTACGCAGTTACAAATGAAGAAGAAACCGCTTACGATACAGTGGAAAATGCAACACTTTTTACAAACATGACTACCAGGAAAGAGCTTCCCGTTACCTGTAAAGGCTTTGTACATTTTGAAGATGTGGCATCTCACGGCACTGCTGTTCTGGATGACAACGACTACGAAAAAATCTCTCAGGGACTTGCTCCTGAATGGACCGGTTCCATGATCTGGTTTAATTCAGAAGGAAAAGACAGTTACGCCTTTGCACAGGAGCTCTTTGTGAAAATTGTAAATTCCTATGATGACCAGCACTTCAGCAACAGCTATTATGATCCGGTTCAGTATGTTATGACAGAGGGCTATACAAATAATTACTATGGTTCCACCTATACTGTCAGTCCGGAGGAACGGCAGGTGGACCGTACCAACATCAACAGTTCTGACTTCCGGATGTACTGGAATTATATTCCTCAGTTCCGTATTATGGATGCTCAGGATCAGCTGAAAACCTTTGGAGTATTTATGATGACCTTTTTGTTCATTGCCATTATCTGCATTACCGCAGCCCTGGTCATTGCCTATACCCGCTGTCAGACCATTGCCCTGAACAATCCCTATGTGTTTTCAGATCTGATGCGTCTTGGCGCTTCTCCCGCCTTTCTTGGCAGAGAGCTTCAGAGACAGGCTGGTCCGGTATTCAAAATTCCTGCCATCAGCGGAATGTCGCTGATGATCCTGCTTTATTTTATGATTTTGCTTGCCAATGACGGACTTCTGACAAAATCCGAAATTCTCGGTTTTGCCATGTGCCTGGAAGTAGCTGCCGTGATCGCCCTTATCATTTACGCCGTTTTCCGCCGCACGCTGCGCAGTCTGAGAAAACAGCTGGGTATCTGCTCCTCAGAACAGTAAATGATCCGATACGCTCCGTCCACAGCAGCCCCACCTACAGTTTTATTCATAATTAATACCTGATTGCAGACTAATCTGTCCTGTCTTCCATCACAGTTCCCGGGAAGTTCATAAACAGTACCAAAAAGCCGGAGCGGATTCATCCACAATGAATGAACCGCTCCGGCCATCTGTGCCTGTCACCGCACAACCACAATATTTTTATTTCCTTCAAACTCCTTCGGACAACGATCCGTAATCACTTCCGCTTCCTTAAAATCCCGAAAGGTCACAGAACTGATCTGACCGAATTTTGAAGCATCACTGAGTACATAGGCTTTTCTGCACTGCTCCATGGCTTTCCTTTTTACCAGAGCCTCGCTGGCATCCGGTGTTGTAAAGCCCTCATGCTTCGTCACTCCGTTTGTCCCGAAAAATCCTCTTGTAAAATGATACATCTGAAGCATCTGTAAAGCAAAGCTTCCGATCACTGCCTCTGTGGAGCCTTTCAGTTCACCGCCTATAAGCGTAACATGAATGCCTCTCTGAGCCAGCATTCTTGCATGTGATACACCATTTGTCACAAAGGCAGCCCGGGTATTCTCCAGATAATCCAGCATATAACCTGTGGTGGTTCCCGCATCCAGAAATACAAAATCCGTGGGTTCGATCAGGCCTGCGGCGTATCTGGCAATTTTCTTTTTTTCTTCGATATTAAGATCTGATTTCTGAGCAACAGTAGGCTCATAGGCAGATACTGCATTTTCCAGAGAAACTGCTCCGCCAAAAACCTTTGTCAGACGTCCCATTTTGTCAAGAGCCGTAATATCTCTTCTGACAGTGGACTCCGATGTGTCCAGAATCTCCTTCAGTTCCGTGACTGTGACACTTTTCCTTGTTTCCAGAAGTTCCAGGATGATCTCATATCTTTGCTCTGTCAGCATGGTTTCTCTCCTGATTACAGCTTCTCCTGCATGAATTTGCTTACTGCTTCATATGCTGCTTCTTCATCAGCGCCTTCAATTGTGAATGTTACTTCATGACCTTTCTTAACGCCAAGCCCCATCAGTGCAAGAAGTTTTCTGCAGTCTACTTTTTTACCTTCTTTTTCGATGGAGATAGTGGATTCAAAGCCTTTTACCAGTTTTACAAGTTCTCCTGCAGGACGTGCGTGGATTCCTTCGTTGTCTGTAACTACATACTTAAATTCTTTCATTTTGATATCCTCCATGTTCTTTATTTTAATTTTTTGTTATTGCTTTTTTATTTCGCTGCTTATGCTGCTTTCTTCTTTAACAGGCCAAGCAGAACCGCAGAGATTACTGTTCCCGCAACCAGTGCGACCAGGTACATAACTGCGTTTCCAACCACAGGGAATACGAAAATTCCACCGTGTGGTGCCATCAGTGTACAGTCGAATGCCATGGAAATCGCTCCTGCCACCGCAGATCCTACGATACAGGAAGGAAGTACACGAAGGGGGTCAGATGCTGCGAATGGAATCGCACCTTCTGTGATAAATGCAAGACCCATGATAAAGTTGGTAGGACCTGCATCTCTCTCTTCTTTTGTGAACTTATCCTTAAACAGCAGTGTTGCCAGTGCAATTGCACAGGGAGGTGTCATACCGCCAATCATAACTGCTGCCATAATATCATAGTTACCTGCTGCAATTGCAGCTGTTCCGAATACATATGCTGCTTTGTTGAACGGACCACCCATATCAATAGCCATCATTCCGCCAAGCACAATGCCAAGTATTACTTTACTAGAACTTCCCATTCCTGTCAAGGCATTATTCAGACCTGTGTTGATACCGCCCATAACCGGCTCTACAATAAATGTCATCAGGAGTCCCATAACAAGGATTCCAACTACAGGATAGATCAAAACAGGGGCGATCTTTTCCAGGGCTTCCGGAAGTTTATCACATAATTTACGAAGTCCAAGAATAATATATCCGGCCGCAAAGCCTGCAAGCAAAGCTCCAAGGAAACCAGATTTACCGTTGGCTGCCATCATACCGCCTACCAGACCAAGTGCAAGTGCCGGTCTGTCACCAATTGCCATTGCAATAAATCCGGCAAGGATCGGAAGCATAAATCCGAATGCTGTACCACCGATGCCTTTAAACAGAGCCGCTACCGGAGTAATGGTACCGAAGTTTGCTCTCTGATCTGCCGGAAGCGCACTTAAATCTACACTTAATCCATCGATCAGAAACGCAATGGCGATCAGGATACCACCGCCTACAACCAACGGAAGCATATGAGATACGCCATTCATCAGCTGCATATAGATCTTATGTCCTACACTGCCGCCGGATTTGTTACCGGCAGAAGATGTCTGGGAACCGGCTGCTGCGTGGTAGACCGGTGCATCCCCATTGATTGCTCTGTCAATGAGCTGATCTGCTTTACTGATTCCGTCGGATACCTGACATTCGATCACTTTTTTACCATCGAAACGTTCCATGGGAACCTTGGCATCTGCTGCGACAATAATACAGTCTGCATCAGCAATCTCCTGATCTGTCAGCACATTCTTTGCACCGCCGGATCCGCGGGTTTCGATCTTTACAAAACAGTTCTTTGCTTTTGCAGCTTTTTCAATTCCTTCTGCTGCCATGTACGTATGTGCGATACCGGTAGGACAGGAAGTAACAGCAAGGATCTTAGCCTGTGTTCCTTCTGCTGATCCGGTATCTGCCAGTCTCTCATCAATATCTTTCTTTTCACTGTCTGCCCTGTCAATAATGTCCATAAACTCATCTACAGACGATGCATTGCGAAGAGATTCTGTAAACTCCTCATCCATCAGCATCACAGAGAGCTTGCTGAGTACATCCAGGTGAATGTTATCCTCTGTATTCGGCGCTGCAATCAGGAATAATAAGGTTACAGGTTCATCATCCAGTGCCTCAAACTCTACACCATTTTTGATGACCATTGCCGCAAGTCCCGGCTTCTTAACTGCGTCACATTTACCATGAGGAATGGCAATTCCCTCGCCAATACCTGTTGTGCTCTCTTCTTCTCTTAAATATACCTGTTTACGATAAGCCTCACGGTTGCTGATCTTCTCACTCTTTACCATCAGATCAACTGCCATATCCAGAGTTTCTGACTTTGTTTTCGGAGCAGCTGTTAACGATACGCTTCGCTTGTCAAGCAGATCTGTTATTCTCATCTTTTCTTCCCCCTTTATTATTTTTCGGTTATCTGACCATAAACCGCTTCTATTTCTTGCTTTGTTGCAAGATTTTCAGAAAATGCACTTGCACTTCCCGCCGCAATTCCCATGTGGAATGCATGTTCGTAATCCTTCTTCTCCATCCAGCCTGCAACGAATCCTGCTACCATGGAATCTCCTGCACCCACACCATTGACCAATCTGCCTTTTGGTGCAGGTTCTTCAAATACCTGTCCGTCCTCAGCTACCAGAACTGCGCCTTCGCCAGCCATGGAAATCAGCACATTTCCTGCACCTTTTTCCTGAAGTTTCTTTCCATAAGGAATTACATCTTTTCTTGTTTTTAATTCTACACCGAAGATCTCACCCAGTTCATGATTATTTGGTTTCACCAAAAATGGATGATATTTCAAGACATTGACCAGAAGATCCTTTGTGGCATCAACTACGATCATCACACCTTTTCCATCCAGCCTTGCCATGATCTGTTCATACATGTCATCCGGCATAGAAGATGGAATGCTGCCTGCCAGGAAAAGTACATCGCCTTCTCCAAGCTCTTCCAGCTTCTTCATCAGTTCCTCCACTTTGTCCTTACTGATCACCGGTCCTGCACCATTGATCTCGGTTCCGTCAATAGATTTCAGTTTCAGATTGATCCTTGAAACCCCTTCACTGATCTGAATGAACTCAGATTTTACTCCCATCTCATGTAATCTACGGATAATTTCTTTCCCTACAAACCCTGCGGTAAATCCAAGTGCAGTGTTCTCAATCCCAAGATTCATAAGGACTGTGGAAACATTAATTCCCTTTCCCCCCGGAAGCATCAGCTCTGAACTTGTTCTGTTTGTCAGCCCCAGTTTAAAATCATCTACCGAAACGATATAGTCCAGAGATGGATTAAAAGTCACTGTGTAAATCATCTCTTCTTGCCCTCCCGTTTTATATTGGTATCCTTTCGGAGTCTTTATTTCACTTGCACCAAAAGATTCCAAAAGTACATATTGTCATGTCTTTTCTGCATGTTCGTGACTGTTTTTTGTTTACGTTCTTAGTATACTGTCATATTCATTCAAAGTCAATCAAACTAATTCATAAAAATAATGACTGATTTTGGTTTACTTTGCACAAAAAGTCATAATCAGTCAAATGTAAGCAAAAAAATCCTCTGATCAGGATTGCTATAAATTCCATGATCAGAGGATTTATTGTTTTCTGTTATTTTATTACTTTTGATTCCTTACATTTTATGCTTTTCTGCTGCAAAGAACGCTTTTGTTTCTTTTACGATCACTCCACTTAATGCGAACAATGCGATCATATTCGGAATCGCCATCAGTCCGTTGAAAATATCTGCGATCGTCCATACAGCACTTACTGTCATATACGGTCCGATAAACACTGCCAGAATATAAAGCCAGCGGTATGTAAGGATTGTTTTCTTATGTCCGTTTGTCAGATATTCCAGACATCTTTCACTGTAATAATCCCATCCAAGAATCGTAGTAAATGCAAAGAATACCAGACAGATCATTAATACAAATGCAGAAACCTGTCCAGGGATCGGAAGTCCATGCTGGAATGCATAGGTAGTTACCTGAACACCTTCCAGACCTTCTACCTGCCATGCACCTGTCAATACGATGGAAAGACCTGTCATTGTACAGATCACGATGGTATCAATAAATGTACCGGTCATGCTTACAAGACCCTGACGTACAGGCTCTTTTGTCTGAGCTGCTGCCGCTGCGATAGGTGCACTACCAAGACCTGCTTCATTTGAGAAGATACCACGAGCCACACCTTTCTGCATGGATACAATCATTGTTCCTACCACACCGCCTGTCACTGCTGACGGATTAAAGGCTCCCTTCACAACTGTTACGATAGCTGCCGGGATCTCTGTGATATTTAAAAGAATCAGCGCAACACTGAAGATCAGATAGATTACTGCCATAAACGGTACAATAATCTGGCTGACTGTTGCAATTCGTTTCAGACCTCCGATGAGGATTGCTGCAACACAGGCTGCAAGGATCAGGGAAGAAATTACAACTGCCCAGGAATACTCTCCAAGGAACGGAATATTTACGCAGTTTGATTTGTTCGGGTCAAAGAAATTCTGAACTGCACTGGAAATACCATTTACCTGGCTGAATGTACCGATTCCGAAAAGACCTACGCATACACCAAAGAATGCAAAAATCTTTGCAAGCCATTTCCATTTTGTTCCCATTCCTTTCTCAATATAATAGAAAGGACCGCCAAGGCTGTGACCGTCTTCTGCTACCACACGGTATTTTACTGCAAGAAGACCTTCGGAGAATTTTGTTGCCATTCCGAAGAACGCTGCAAGAATCATCCAGAATAAAGCTCCGGGACCACCGGCGCAGACAGCAGTTGCAACACCGACTATATTACCGGTTCCGATTGTGGCACTCAGTGCTGTACATAAAGCTGCAAAGCTGGAAATCTCACCGTCGCCTTCTTCTTCGTTTTTAAACATCCATTTTAATGCAAGGGGGAGTCTTCGTATCTGAAGAAGTCCAAGTCTGGCAGTTAACAGGATGCCACCTGCCATGATCAGGACCATAAGGGGCACGCCCCAGACCAGATTGTCTACTGTTGTCAAAAAAGAATTGATCGCTTCCCACATAATAATAAATCTCCTTTTTCTTTTAAAAAGTGTAATATATTGTACAGCTGGGAAACAAAGTAATAACAGACCGTTTCAAAAATCAGAAGTTCAGAAAATACTGTTCATATAGTTCATATGAATCAGCGGGGATGATAAAGCATCCTCTGTCCTTTTGCCTGAGAGATTCAAGACACGGGTCAGATAACCAATTGTGGGAAGTTATCAGCATTCCGTGTTATTTGCACCTTCGGCCCCCGATCTAACGGGTGTCTCCAGAGAAACGATCCATTTGCAGTTCTTCCCTGCATCCAGGGAACCTGAGAGTTTTACTCCTTCGGCGGGTATAGCCTTTTGTGTGGCTTCCTCTTTCCTGCAAACTTCACCTCGTTAATTTGCTGTTACTGTGGTATACTATAGCTCTTAAATTTGAACTCGTCAATAGAAAATTAAACTTTTATAAAAAAAGTATAAAAATTTCCAGAGATTTCCACCTTGTAAAATTCCCTGGATATTTAAATAATTTTTATACATCAGCCATATCAGCTGCAAACAGCGCTGCGCCAAGTGCACCGCAAAGCTGAGCCTTGTCACTGATTACCAGCTTTGTTCCAAGCTTCTCTTCCAGTGTCTTTACCAGACCCTTATTCTTAGAAACACCACCGGTCATCATATATTTCTCCTCACCGCCCACACGTCTGGTAAGAGCTGCGGTTTTTACAGCAACCGCCTTATTCAGGCCATGGACAATATCATCTGTTGCCTTATTCTGGGCGATCAGGGATACAACTTCTGATTCTGCAAATACTGTACACATACTGGAAATTGTAATATCTTCTTTGAATTCCAGCCCACATTCGCTCATCTGATCCAGATTCATTTCCATGGTACGTGCCATCATTTCCAGAAATCGTCCGGTTCCTGCCGCACATTTGTCATTCATAACAAAGTTTGCAACTGCACCGTTCTCATCCAGTCGGATCACCTTGCTGTCCTGTCCGCCAATATCAATAACAGTACGGACTTCCGGATTCAGGAAATGCGCACCTCTTGCATGACAGGTGATCTCTGTGATACTCTTATCACCATTTTTAATAGCTGTACGTCCGTATCCGGTAGTAACCAGCGCATCAATATCTTCTCTCTGCAATCCGGCCTCCTTCAATGCCTCTGCAAGGGCACGGTCTGCTCCGATAGCAGCTCCTGCTCCTGTAGGCAGGATAATACTGGTCACAATCTCATGATCTTTATTTAAAATCACCACATCTGTACTGGTGGAACCACTGTCAATCCCTGCGAAATAACCTTTTCCCATTTTTCTCTCTCCTTTTGTGTCTCCATCTATGGTCTGCTCCAGTGTTTCAGGCTGAATGCTCTCTGCAAAAGCTTCCAGTCTGGTAAGAAGCTGACCGCTGCTCTGAATAGTATAATCTGATTCGATTTTTAAAAGAGGTACATCTGTATGATTCTTGATCTCAGCATATTCGAAGCTGTAAAAATCACAAAACTTCACTGTATGATAAATAATCCCCGCAATAGACGGATCATTATAAAGCTTCTTACGACCTGTCGGGTCCATCATACGCATACATGGGATCTGCCCCAGAATCTCACCTGCATACCAGTCCATCAGCTCATCAAAAGAAGCACCCTCCGGTGGAAGTATATTTCCCACAGAACGGTTATGCACGCAGGTATCATTCTCTACAGGAAGAGGCATAGCCTTGCTGGTCATTTCAAATAATTCCTGCCCCATTCTGGCACCAAGTACTGCAATATGAGGCTTTGTGATTTTTTCCTGTACATGAAAAGCAGCCCGGAATTTTCCGGCATCAAACTCTGTGCCTTTGTACTGTGCATAAGCCTTCGCCAGCCCTTTTAACTGTACAGCCATACGCTCTCTGCTGCAGGCACTGTCACAGTGAAGCACATCCAAAATATAGAGAAAATCCAGCTTGCCGCTTTCCAGCAGAATATCATAGGCACTCCGAATAGTATCACAGCAGCTCACCAGGACAAGTTCCTTGATTTTTCCCTCCATGACTCCTTCCAGAAGTGTTTTTCCAAAACCGCAGATATTGGGATGTGAAACCTGATCGGCCAGGTCAAATCCCTCCGGCATATGATTAAAGTTCTCACATTCCCCGCCAAGAGATTCCAGAAGTTCAATTGGGGTATATTTACAGACATAATAAGTTTTATTCATTCTCAGCACCTCCCAGCATTTCCAGAAAAGCTCCCAGCCTGGTGGAAGTCTGTCCTTCTCCTCCATGGCTTCGATCACACCCGTCACCGTCCAGGATCAAAAGGGGCAGACCGGCTTCCTCGAACTTCTTCTTTGCAAGCTGTGCCGCACCAAGCGTATGTTTACATCCCCAATGTCCAAACCACACAGCACCGTCTGCTCCTGCCTGTTTCGCATGGCGGATACCGGCTTCAATCCTTCTAAGGGCACTTCCGTTCAGTGAATGATATACCATTCTTTCTGCCATTGCTTCAAAGGGGTTCTCAGGATCAAAATCCGGCTCACAGGTTTCTGCGAGTTCACATCCTACGATCTGGGCTTTCTCACTGAAGCAAAGCTCCTGGCGCACTGCATCCGACCAGAATGGAATGGTATGCATCCAGTAAATGTGTTTCCCTTTCGCTGCCGGTGCTTTCTTAATATCTTCAAGAAGCATCTGTGTATACTTCTCTTCTTCTGCTGTTCCCAGAAGGATATTGTTTGTCATTCCTGCATACAAGGGTGTGACCAGATCAGAGGGCACATATCTGTCTGCACGCAGCTGCTGATATTTTTTGTAATTCTCCAGAGTCCGCTTACTGCAGGCAAGACGTTCCTTTAATCTGTCCTCAGAGATTGTTTTTCCTGTATTTTTTTCCAGAAATATTTTTAAATCCTTTAACTGATCTGCCACATACTGTACATTCTCTGTGGTCTGATTCCATGGTACATCAATGGCAAATACAGGTACCTGGTAAAAATCTGCCAGAGTCCGGAAGGTGAGCAGGTTGGCATCGCAGGTCAGGTTGGTATAAACAATACATTTGGGCTTTGGCAGAAGTCCTTTCTGCGCTGCACCCAGAAACGTCTTATGATAACTGCACAATGTCTCTGCAATTCCCTGATTCTCCGCCTGCTGCAGAAATGCCCTCTCCGCTTTGCTTGCAGAAAGATAGCAGGAAAATCCCTCTACATTATAGGGATGTAATCCCACCTCCTGCATCATTTCGCAGGGAGTAAAAATGCTTACAATAACAGAAGCTTCCGGTTTCTGAAGGGGCCGCAGCATGGTATCCATCATCAGATTTGCAAGATGCCTGTCTGCAGGCATCAGTCTCTTGTCCTGCATGTAACGGAACTTCAGATTCTGCGCCTCCCAGCCGGTTTTTAACAGCCGGCGGGCTGACTGAGGCTTTTTATCCGTCAGATTTTCCACATAATGACCAAATGTCTCAATAATCTCCATAGTCTGTCTCTTCCTCATTATGGTAATAATAATTTATCAATTGTCAGTGCACAAATAGTGCCACGGAATATTTTAATAATATCTTTTTTTGAAGTCAAGCTGAATTTTCTCCAAAGTTCATCTGTTTTTGCGTTACTGTTCAGAGGTTAGCTGGACATGAGAAAACCGATGGTGTAGACTAATAACAGTCAAAGCCATCGGTTTTCTTATCCAAATATTCTGGATACTCTGTCAAATATATTCGCTGGTTCTTCTAGC
>ENA-OQAB01000139-OQAB01000139.1-human-gut-metagenome-genome-assembly--contig:-NODE-139-length-41713-cov-3.306161_pt1 | contig 41713 bp, 40 predicted proteins | sample MGYA00242490_ERZ504517 | MGnify/ENA primary metagenome ERZ504517 (study PRJEB26092, sample SAMD00036298) | human gut metagenome | host: Homo sapiens | study: EMG produced TPA metagenomics assembly of...
CTTTAAATTCATTGTCATAAGATTTTTGATTCTGTGCCATAGGTTTTTCTCCTGTTCTCGTATTGATTATGATTATATATCAAAATCCTTGAGAATAGGGTGTCAACTTTTATGATACAACACCATTGTGATCCGTATGGTTTCGGTATGGAACTTCGACCGAACAGCGCTTCTTATATTGTGGATTTGTCGGAATACAGATTTCACGATGAAGTGTGGATGAAAAACAGAGACAAAAATTATAACAGACCGCTTAATATTTATGAAGTGCATCTCGGTTCATGGAGAACAAATGAGAAAGATGAAAATGGCTGGTATCGCTATCATGAGATTGCAGATAAATTGATTGCACATGCGAAAGAGAATGGGTATACACATCTGGAATTTCTTCCGCTCAGCGAACATCCGGCAGACTGTTCATGGGGGTATCAGAATACAGGATATTTCAGTCCTACATCACGTTATGGAACTGCAAGAGATTTGATGGAGCTGGTGGATAAATGTCATCAGGCGGGAATCGGCGTGATTATGGATTTTGTTCCGATTCATTTTGCGACGGATTATTATGGACTGGCAAAATATGATGGAACAGAGTTGTATGAGTATGTGCAAAGTGATGTGACAGACAGTGAGTGGGGAACAAGAAATTTTGATTATTCCAGACGGGAAGTCTGCTGCTTTTTGCAGTCTGCCGCAAATTACTGGCTGAAAGAGTATCATTTTGACGGAATACGAATGGATGCAATCAGCCGTGCGATTTACTGGCAGGGAGAGCCGGATCGGGGCGTGAATCCTTGTGCGCTTACATTTATGAAAAATATGAATGCAGGATTGCAAAAACTGCATCCGACTGCGATGCTCATTGCAGAAGATTCGACAACGTTTTTGAAAGTGACGGCTCCTGTAGAATACGATGGACTGGGATTCGATTATAAATGGGATCTTGGCTGGATGAACGATACGTTGAATTATTTTAAAACTCCGCCAAAAGAACGACCGGAGCATTATTACAAATTAAAATTTTCAATGGATTATTTTTACAATGAACTTTATCTTCTTGCACTGTCGCACGATGAAGTTGTCCATGGAAAAGCGACAATTATACAGAAGATGTGGGGAGATTATGAAGATAAATTCAGCCAGTGCCGTGCATTTTATTTGTATATGATGACCCATCCGGGGAAAAAGTTGAATTTCATGGGAAATGAGATTGCACAGTTCCGAGAGTGGGATGAAAAGCGGCAGCAGGATTGGGAGTTACTGAAATTTCCGATGCACGATGGATTTTATCACTATATTCGGAAGTTGAATGAGTTGTATTGTCAGGAGGAACAGCTTTATAAAGATGAGTATGACAGAGAGATGTTTCGTTGGCTTGTGGATGATGCGACGGAGCAGTCTGTGTATGCTTACGAGCGGGGAAAAGGAGAGAAGACGCTTGTGGCAGTGTTTAATTTTTCAGATGAAGAGCAGGAATGTGTCATAGAAGAGGCGGAAAACCGAATACTTGAGGAATGCATGAACAGTGACTGGCATATTTACGGCGGAAGTACAGAGAAGAAAATAGAAGTGATTCGGGACGGAGAGATTGTATTGGCACCATTTAGTGGAAGACTTTTTTGGAGTGAAAAAGAGGTTTGATATTAATAAACATTATAAGAACTTATTAGTAAATTGTAATACAATAAGAAGAAGTTATAAGTTATAATGAAAAGGAAGAAGTTAAGAAACGATTATCACAGAAATCAAAGGAGAATATTCATGGAAATGTTATCAATCGAAAAAGAATTACAGGGAAACGCTTATCCGGGACGTGGAATTATCATTGGAAAAACTCCAGACGGAACAAAAGCAGTGACTGCGTACTTCATCATGGGAAGAAGTGAGAACAGTAGAAATCGTGTATTCGTAGAGGAGGGAGAAGGAATCCGCACACAGGCATTTGACCCTTCAAAATTAACAGATCCAAGTTTAATTATTTATGCACCAGTAAGAGTTTTGGGAAACAAAACAATTGTAACAAATGGTGATCAAACAGATACAATTTATGAGGGAATGGATAAACAGCTGACTTTTGAGCAGTCTTTAAGAAGTAGAGAATTTGAGCCGGATGCACCGAACTATACACCTCGTATTTCCGGAATTATGCACATCGAAAATGGAACATACAATTTATGCAATGTCCATTTTGAAAAGCAATAATGGGAATCCGGATGCATGCAACCGTTATACATTTGCATATGAGAATCCGGTAGCAGGAGAAGGACATTTTATTCATACATATAAATGCGATGGCAATCCGCTTCCAAGTTTTGAAGGTGAGCCAAAATTAGTTGGGATTTTAGACGATATGGAGGCATTTACGGAGATGCTTTGGAACAGTCTGAATGAAGACAACAAAGTTTCGTTATTTGTGCGTTATATTGATATTGCAACAGGAAACTATGAGACAAAGATTGTAAACAAGAATAAGTAGGAGCGAGACAGATGAAAGAATTAGAATTAAAATACGGATGTAACCCAAATCAGAAACCATCTAAGATCTATATGGAAAACGGAGAACTTCCAATCAAAGTATTGTGCGGAAAACCGGGATACATCAACTTTTTAGATGCATTTAACGGCTGGCAGTTAGTGAGAGAATTGAAGAGGGCAACCGGACTTCCGGCAGCAACTTCTTTCAAACACGTATCACCTGCAGGAGCAGCCGTTGGACTTCCATTAGATGAGACATTGGCAAAAATCTATTGGGTAGACGACATGGGAGAACTTTCACCACTTGCGTGTGCATACGCAAGAGCAAGAGGTGCGGACAGAATGTCTTCTTTCGGAGATTTTATTTCTCTGTCAGATGTGTGTGATGTTGCAACCGCAAAATTAATTAAACGCGAGGTATCAGACGGTGTCATCGCACCGGGGTATGAACCCGGAAGCGTTAGAACTTTTAAAACAGAAGAAAAAGGAAATTATGCGATCATTGAGATCGATCCAAATTACGAGCCGGCTCCAATCGAACATAAAGAAGTGTTCGGAATTACATTTGAGCAGGGAAGAAATGAGCTTGTGATTGATGATGAATTATTATCGAATGTCGTGACAGAGAATAAAGAAATTACAGAACAGGCAAAAATTGACCTTGCCATTGCTTTAATTACATTAAAATATACACAGTCAAATTCTGTATGCTATGCAAAAGATGGCCAGGCAATTGGTATCGGTGCCGGACAGCAGTCACGTATCCACTGTACACGTCTTGCTGGACAAAAAGCAGATAACTGGTGGCTTCGTCAGTCTCCACAGGTACTGGGACTTCAGTTCGTAGACAGCATCGGAAGAGCAGACAGAGACAATTCAATTGACTTATATATCGGAGATGAATATGAAGATGTACTTGCAGAAGGAACATGGCAGAATATCTTCAAAGTAAAACCGCCGGTATTTACAAGAGAAGAAAAACGTGCATGGTTAGATAAGCTGGAAGATGTAGCATTAGGCTCAGATGCGTTCTTCCCGTTTGGAGATAATATCGAACGTGCTCACAAAAGCGGTGTGAAATATATTGCGCAGCCGGGAGGATCCGTTCGTGACGACAATGTAATCAGCACATGTGACAAATATAATATGGCGATGGCGTTTACAGGAATCAGACTGTTCCATCACTAAATCGAAACAAAAGCTGCAGTAGAACGTGTTTCCACTGCGGTTTTTTATTTGTTCTTTTATGTGATTAGAAAAAATATTTGTGCAAAAAGAACAAAAAAACAAAATATTACTTGAAATAATATACAAAAGCGATATAATAAAACTTGAAGCAAAATAATTGTTGGTTGAATTGCTGAAAAGGAGGAGAAGGGAATGCAAAAGAGACGAAGAATTATTGCAATTGTGTTAACGGCAGCCTTGAGCGGAACGATGCTCCCGGCAAACAGTCTGACCATGTATGCAGCCGACAAACTATCGCCGGCAAAATCTATTAGGGCAGATGTGGATAAGACGAAGTTCACACACAAAGAGTGGACAGGAACGGACTACACAGATGTAGAGGGCAAAAAAGTAACTGGAGAGGACGTATTTGGAATTAATCGTGAGGATGCAACGACAACATTGATTCCATATCAGGATATTGCCTCTGCATCGGCGGCGGTTTGGGATTATAATGCCAGAGAAGGATCGGAATATTTTAAACTTCTCACAGGAGACAGAGAAGACTGGGATTTAACTGTCGTGCAAAATCAGGAACAGGCTCAGAAATTTATGGGAGCAAACGGATTCATGACGAAAGAATTCCAGAAAGACGAGGCAGACGGATGGAAGACTGTTCAATTGCCTAAGAGCTGGACAAGGGACGATTTTGACTTTTCTATCTATACGAACGTACAGATGCCATGGCAGTCAAAATATGATCAGAATGTGTCTGTGCCAAATGCGCCCAGACAAATTACAATCCGGGTTTGGGTCTGTATCGGGAAAACATTTTAATGTAGATGATAAAAATGTTGGAAGATAACCGGAGAGTATATGTGAACTTCCAGGGGGTGGAATCTGCATATTATGTGTACGTAAATGGAAAAGAAGTCGGATACAGCGAGGACAGTTACAGTCCACATCGCTTTGATATTACGGACTATCTTCAGGAGGGGGAAAACCTTCTTGCCGTGAAAGTGCATAAGTTCTGTGACGGAACATGGTTTGAAGATCAGGATATGATTTATGACGGCGGTATTTTTCGTGATGTCTATCTGACAAGTGCACCGCTTGTTCAGATTCACGATTACACAGTTCGGACAGATTTGAATTCAGACTATACTGCTGCAAATTTGAAATTATCAGTGGATGTGCGAAATTTATCATCAGCGGCTCAAGACGGATACAGCATTGATGTAAAAGCGCTTGATCAAGCCGGAAATGATATTTTAGGCGGAGTCAATGTTCCGGTTTCTGAGGTCGCATCGACGGAGACAGGAACGGTAGAGATAAATCAAAAAGTGAAGAATCCCAAATTGTGGTCAGCTGAGAATCCAAATCTGTATGCGTTAATTCTCACGTTAAAAGACCCTTCTGGAAAGGAAGTGGAGACACTTTCAGCTCAGCTTGGTTTCCGTGAAATTGAATTCACATCTACAGAGGTGGATAGCAATTACAGAGTGACGACAAAAGAATGGGAGCCAGTTAAGATTAATGGCGAGAGACTGCTTTTAAAAGGTGCAAACCGTCACGACACTGACCCATTCTATGGAAAAGCGGTTCCACAGGATACAATACTTGAAGATGTCACATTGATGAAGCAGAATAACTTAAATGCAATTCGTACGTCTCACTACAGCAATGATGATTATCTTTACTGGCTGTGTAACTCATACGGCTTGTATATGATGGGCGAGACAAACATGGAAAGTCATGCGATCATGGGAAACAGCAATGCGATGGGATTATTCTATGAGCTTGGCATGGATCGAACAGAGACAGCGTATGAGCGGTTAAAAAATAATCCGGCGATCGTAATCTGGTCTATCGGAAATGAGATGGTTTATACTTCAGATGCGAACCATTCAAACGGTTTGTTCCGTGATATGATCTGGTACTTCAAAGACAATGACCCTACAAGACCGGTACACAGTGAAGGTCAGACGGACAGTATGGGTGTAGACATGGGAAGTAACATGTATCCAAGTGTAGGTACCGTTCAGGGAAGAGCAGGAGAAGGGAAAATTCCATATGTAATGTGTGAGTATGTTCATGGTATGGGAAACTCAATTGGAAACTTGAAAGAGTACTGGGATGCAGTGAGAAGTTCTGAGAATATGCTCGGCGGATTTATCTGGGACTGGGTAGACCAGGCGAGAGCGGTCGATTTGAATGATCTTGGTTCTACTTATAAGATGACAGACAAAACAGGTGTGAGCGGAGAGGCAGTTGGATACGAAGAAGACTGGAAGAACGATGCAGGAAAAGAAAGTCTGAATGGCGGTAAATCATTCTCAGGCTACACTGTTATGGAAGACAATGAGAAATATAATGCGGCGCTTTCAGGAACTGGAAAAGAATTTACGTTTGAGGTAATGGTAAAACCGGCATCTACATCACAGAACAGTGTACTTCTTTCCAAAGGAGATACACAGGTTGCATTGAAGACACAGAGCAGTGGAAGTGGATTGGAATTCTTCGCGTATAACAACGGAAGCTGGAAGAGTACATCCTGTGGATTCCCAGAGGATTGGACAGGTAAATGGCATCAAGTAGTCGGTGTATATGACAAAGGTAATTTAAAGATTTATGTAGATGGAGAAAAACTTTCAGAAAATACGGTGCAAGATAGTATTGCTTCAAGCAGCAGACCGGTTGGTATCGGATATGATGCGGAAAAAGGACGAAAAGTGGACGGAGAAATTTCAATTGCACGTATTTACAATAAAGCGTTAAGTGCAGAGGAAATTAACGGACAGAGAAAAGCAGTTCCAGATATCGCAACGGATGACAGCAGTGTACTGCTTTGGATGGATTATGCGGATGAGCATGAGACAGCACAGGTTACAGGATGGGATTATTACGCAACAGAAGAGGCTCATACAAACCTGTATTCAGAGGAAATCAAAGGAAAATTCTATGGATACGGCGGTGACTGGGGAGACTCTCCAAACGATGACAGTTTCTGTCAGAATGGTATTGTAAGTCCTGACCGTACACCACAACCGGAACTGGCAGAAGTAAAATACCAATATCAGAATTTCTGGTTCAGTGCAGATGTTGCAGATTTAGATGTACGCCAGGTAAATGTGTATAATGAAAATAATTTTAAGAATCTGAATGAGTATGATGTATCATGGTCATTGTTAGAAAATGGTCTTGTTATTCAGGAAGGCAAAGTGGAAGATGTTGATGTTGCTCCGCAGTCTACAGGAAAAATATCAGTACCATTTACAATGCCTGAGACAATTGATGCAGGAAATGAATATCATTTGAACATTTCTGTAACTTTAAAAGAAGATACAGAATGGGCGAAGGCAGGAGCTGAAATGTCCTGGTCACAGATTTCTGTTCCGGTGACAGTAGAGCAGGCTGCCCCTGTGATCAGTGAAGAAAAAGTGACAGTTGCAGAGGATGATGCAGCTTGGAATGTGACAGGAAATAATTTTAGTTTTGCAATTGAAAAAGCAACAGGTACATTGAAAAACTATACATATAACGGTGATATGCTTGTGGAGGAAGGACCGGCTCCGAACTTCTGGAGAGGCACGGTAGAAAACGATAAGACTGCGTTTGACTGGAATTGGGCAAATGCGGCAAAAACAATAAACGTTGAAGAGATTACAGTAGTTGAGAATGAAGCAGGTCAGCAGGTGATTACAGCGAATTTAGTATTCCCTACAGCAGGAAATACGAAAGAGACCATCGTTTACACAGTAAACGGAAACGGAGAAGTAACTGTGAAGATGTCTGTGGATGCAACAAAGAGCGGAATGGGCAATTTCCTTCGTGTTGGTTCTATGATGACACTTCCGGAAGGCTACGAGAATGTAACATGGTACGGAAATGGACCTGTTGAAACATTCAACGACAGAAAGACAAATGGAAGACAAGGTGTTTGGGAAAATACGGTATCTGAATTCTTCTTCCCATATTTGAAAGTAGATGATTCTGGAAACTTAACATATGTAAAATGGATCTCTGTAGATAATGGGGAAAATGCACTTTTAGTTTCTGCGAAAGATACAGTAGAAGCAAGTGCGCTTCACTTTACACCGGATGACATCAATGCGGTAGATCATGTATATGGATTAACGCCAAGAAAAGAGACGATCTTGAGTGTGAACTATGGTTCACTCGGAACAGGTGGAGCTACATGTGGTCCTGGACCTCTTACTCAGTATCAGCTGCCATCCAGCCGAGTTTACGAGTGGGAATTCACAATGATTCCGGCAAAAGCAGATGCAGATGCGCAGGCATTGACAGAGATGGCAAAACCTTATCATCAGGTTTCTTCATTTAACCGTGAAGACTATGACAAAGAGTATGCAGCAGAATTGATTGAAAAAATTGATTCCTTCGTTGCATACAGCTATGACCAGTTAGAGGAAGTAGAGGAATTACAGGCTGATGTGAATGCGATGACAGAAGCGCAGGCTGCAATCGTAAACAAAGATAAAGACAGAAGCAAATTAGTAAAGGAATATGTGGAGGCAGTCAAAGCCTTAGAAAACAAAGAAACTTATATTCAGGATGAGAGCAACAATGCTCTGGAAGTTCCATATGAGTCTTTCAAGCGAAATTCAAAAAGAATGGAGAGACCGTCGTTATGAATGGAAAACTCGCAGTTCCATTTAACGATGTTCTGGATCCTGTTTTTGAGGGAGATGCATCATTCTCCGTAGAAGTGAATGTGACACCTACAGGAAGCCGCGACTACAATATGTTCACAGGTAAAGGCGATAATGCATTTGCACTTCGTATCCGCGGAACAGAGAGCTTAGATTTCCATATTTATGCAGGCGGAAGCTGGAGAAGTATTGAATACGCAATTCCGGAAAATGAAAGAGCAGACTGGCTCGGAAAAGAACATCAGGTAATCGGTGTATATGACCATGAAGCACATAAAATTCAGTTCTATGCTGATGGAGAATTAAAGAAAGAAACAGCAACTAACACAAATGAGGGTGTGGCACATTCTGATTACAATCTTACAATCGGTGCATGTCCGTCGACAGGAAGATCTTCAGCTGCTGACTTTACATCTCTTCATGTTTACAACAGAGCGCTTTCAGCAGAGGAAGTGAAAGCTCAAAACAGCGAGCAGTTAGCAGTTCAACCGACAGATGAGGCAGTGGCATTGTGGCTTGACATGGAAAACATTCAATTCCACGATAAAGAAAATATTTATCAGGTAGAAATTGATCCGGCAAAAGCAGCAATTGAAGTTGGAAATGAAAAAGAATTTACACTTGTACCGGACAATGCAGATGCAAAAGTGACAAGCGTAAGATGGTCTGTTTTAGATGCAGACGGATTTGATGCAGATGGGGTTAAAGTACAATACAGTGCGAAAGATTACACGAAGGCAACAGTAGTAGTTTCAGAAGAAGCACAGGCAGGCGAATATGTACTGAAGGCAGAAAATGTAAATGGAGAAGAAGAATTGATGGCAGAGGCTCAGATTACTGTCACAGCAAAACCTGAGCAGGAAGACCAGATAATCTTTGATTCAAGCAAGAATAAACTGGACACAGTTCTTCCGGACACAGCACAGTTTACAGAAGGTGAATCGGGAGAAGTGGGTGCTTTGAAGGGATACTTCTCTGTAGATGATGAAAATAAAGTGGTAAACGATGCTATCTCAGGCAAAAATGCGTTTACTGTATCATCGAGAGTTTATGTTCCAGCATCCGTAAAATCTACTGACACAGGTGTATGGGACAAAGATAACCCGCACGAAAAACATAATATGATTGCAAGTATGGGTGACAACAGTTTTGCTTACCGTATCTACTACGATAAGAACAGAAAAGATATTCATATTGATGCATTTATCAGTGATGGAAGTTCATGGCTGCAGGCAACGACAGGACAGCTTCCGAGTGATTTCTTTGATAAATGGCACACATTATCCGTATCTTATGATGGTAAAACATTGAAAGTATATGTAGATGATGCAGTGACGGAAAAAGCAGGAGAAAAATCTGTTCAGAAGAGTGAGAATACATTCTCTGTAGGTTACGAGCCACAGAAAGAGGGAAGAAAATCTGAACTCACATTTGAGCAGGTACGGGTATTTAATCAGGCATTGACAGCAGAACAGTTGAATGAAGCAACTGATCCGAATGCAGAAAATGTTGTACTCTGGCTTGACTTTGATGTCAAAGAAGACGATTCGGCAACAGAAGCAGATAAGCTGAATTTACAGAATCTGATCAATGAATGTAAAGACATGAAAGAAGCAGATTACTTTGGAAAAGGCTGGACAGAAATGCAGACAGCACTAGGTGCAGCAGAGGACGTATTACAGAAAGATGCGCCTACAAAAGAGGAAGTAAAGAACGCTTATGATGCATTGAGAGATGCGAAAGGTCAGCTTGTATTCATTGGTGATTTGAAAGCAGTCGTTGATGGCGCAAAAGAAATCGTTGAAAACAAAGATTCTTACACGAAGGACTCTTACGAAGTATTCGAGACAGCATTAAATGCAGCAAAAGCAGTTCTTGAAAAGGAAGAATCTACTCAGGAAGAAGTCAACAATGCGAAGATCGCACTGTTAGATGCACAAAATAAACTTGTGAAAAAAGCAGATATCACTACTTTGAAAGAGGCGATTGCGAAAGCAGCAGAGATCAAAGAAGAAGAGGTTACTCCATCTTCATGGGAGAGAGTTCAGGCAGCGAAAGCAGCAGCAGAAAAGGTAGTTGCAGATTTTGAAAAAGATGAGACAAGTGTAACACAGAGTCAGATTGACGCAGCTGCAAAAGCGCTTCAGGATGCACTGGATTCTGTGCAGAAACGTGCAGACTTCACAGCACTTCAAGAAGCTGTGGACCGCATCAGCAAATTGCAGCTGGACGGCTACACAGAGGAAAGCGTAAAAGTGTTGAAAGATGCATTAAAAGAAGCAGAGGCTGTTTTGGAAGAACAGGAAGCAACTCAGAATACAGTAGATGAGATGTTGACAAAATTACTTGCGGCAGAGGAAGCTCTGACAAAAGAGGAAACAATTGAGAAAGCAGATTTGGAAGATTTGATCAACTATGCAAAAGCACAGCAGAGCAAAGAGGAATACAAATATTTGGTTCCGGTAGTGAAGGAAAGATTTGAGAAGGCTTTGGCAGAGGCAGAGACAATCTACGGAAAAGCAGATGCAACTCAGGAAGAAGTGAATGTAGCTTATGACAAACTGCTTCAGATGGTTCACTATCTTGACTTCACCGGAAACAGTGAGTCATTAAAAGTATTGGTGGACGCAGCAAAAGGCTTGAATGAGAAACTTTACACAGAAAAATCATGGGCAGTGTTTGAAGATGCATTGACAAAAGCAGAAGCTGTACTTGCAGATACAAATGCATTGCAGGAGGAAATCGATGCAGCGAGAGAGGCATTGCATAAGGCGATGGATCAGCTTGTCAAGGTTCCGGTGATGAAGTCAAAGTTCAAACTGCAGACGACTGGTAAAGAAAATCTAAAGAAGTATGAAGACAAATTGAAAGAATACACTCCTGAGACAGGAGAAATATTCAAGGGCGCATTGGATTATGCAAGAGAGATTCTCGCAAATAAAGATGCAACTCAGGAAGAAGTCGATGCAGCATACAATGCATTGCAGAATGCAATCTTTGGATTAAGACTAATTCCGGATAAAGATAAGTTAGATGATTTGATCAAAGAAGCAGAAAAGACAGATTTTGAAAAATATACAGAAGAATCCGGGGCAGTCTTAAGAACAGCAATCGCAAATGCGAAAGCAGTGTTTGCAGACGAGAATGCAACAGAGACTGATGTAAAAAATGCAGAAAAAGAACTGAAGACAGCAATGAAGGGCTTGAAAGTTGCTTCGAATGATGAAAAAGACAATCAAGGAAACAGTAATGGCGGAACATCTGCAAGTAAAGCAGATGAGAATTCACCGAAGACAAGAGATGCCGCTCCTGTAGCAGCAACAGGTGCCGTAATGCTAGCTGCATTCGCACTGGTAGTTGCAATGAGAAAGAGACGGTAGTTGACTGATTGGGGACGTAGTAAAATTGAATTTTACTACGTCCCCAATTGACATTAGCCCTGTCCCTTTTTGAAAAAAGTAGTTGTATATTTTATGGCATGAGTATATAATAAAAAGGTTGGAAAACTGATTGTGCAAAAAAAGGCGGCGAATAAGCCAAATTTATGGAGGGAATTAATATGGGAAAATATTTTGGAACAGACGGATTTCGCGGAGAAGCAAATGTGGTTCTGACAGTAGAGCATGCTTTTAAAGTAGGTAGATTTCTAGGATGGTATTATGGTCAGGAACATAAAGCGAGAGTTGTCATCGGAAAAGATACAAGAAGAAGCAGTTATATGTTTGAGGACGCTCTGTCGGCAGGGCTTACTGCATCCGGTGCAGATGTGTATCTTTTGCATGTAACGACAACACCGAGTGTTTCGTATGTGACACGTACAGAAGATTTCGATTGTGGAATTATGATTTCCGCAAGCCACAATATTTTCTATGATAATGGAATTAAAGTCATCAATGCAAAAGGACATAAACTGGAAGCAGAAGTAGAAGAAAAAATTGAGTCATATATTGATGGAACAGGGGGAGAGATTCCATACGCAACACGCGATGCAATTGGGCGCACGGTAGACTATTCGGCTGGAAGAAATCGCTATATTGGACATTTGATCGCGATGGCAACTCGTTCTTTCAAAGATAAACGTGTGGGGCTTGATTGTTCAAACGGAAGTGCATCTTCGATTGCGAAAAGTGTATTTGATGCGTTGGGAGCAAAGACATACGTGATCAACAGTGAGCCGGATGGAACGAACATCAATAGAAACTGTGGATCTACACATATTCATGTATTGCAGGAGTTTGTGAAAGAAAAGAAATTAGATGTAGGTTTTGCTTACGATGGAGATGCGGACAGATGTCTTGCGGTAGATGAAAATGGTAATGAAGTTGATGGGGATCTTATTCTCTATGTATGCGGAAAATATTTGAAAGAACAGGGAAGACTGAACAATGATACAATTGTAACGACAATCATGTCAAACCTGGGATTATATAAAGCATGTGATAAAGCTGGAATCAAATATGAAAAGACTGCAGTTGGAGATAAATATGTATATGAGAACATGGTGCAGAACAACCATTGTCTCGGAGGAGAGCAGTCAGGGCATATTATTTTCAGCAAATATGCGACAACAGGTGATGGTATCTTAACTTCGTTATTGTTGATGGAAGTTATGCTGGAAAAGAAACAGACACTTGCAAAGCTAACAGAAGAAGTGAAGATTTATCCACAGCTTTTGAAAAATGTAAGAGTATCTGATAAAAAGACAGCAAGAGAAAATGCGGAAGTCATAAAGGCGGTGGAAGCAGTGACGGAGGCACTTGGAAATGATGGACGTATTTTGGTACGTGAAAGTGGAACAGAGCCGGTAATTCGTGTGATGGTGGAAGCATCTACAGATGAACTGTGTGAAAAATATGTAAATCAGGTTGTTGAGGTAATGCATCAGCAAGGACTGATTGTAGGATAAGTCAGAAGAGGGAAAGTAGCGATTCATAGAAGTAGCTGCTTTCCCTAAAATTATCTCTACATAATAACAAATTAATATATTGATATATTGTTTGTTGGGTGATAATATAAAAAATAAAAACAGATTTAGAAAACCATTGCTTAAAGGAGAGGATAACTATGAAAAAGCAAGAGTTACAACATGTTTTTGGAAAGATTTAAAATTCCATTTATATTTTTGTGGGTAGTTTTACTCTTTGAGCCTGTTTTTGTTTCATATTTGGAAAGTAGAGATCAAGATCCCTTTGTTACTGGCAAAACAGAGCGGCTAGGGTGGTAAATAGTTTTACTACCCCAGCTGTTGCAATACAAAGGAACTTCTATGATAATGATGGGCGAAAGACTTGAGAAAAACAAGCTTTTCGCCCTTGCTTTATTTATATAGCCCTATACGTTATGAAATCCTTTTCCGATAATCTCGCTTGTGTTAGAAATCAAAAATGAATGCTCCAGGCTCTTGCTGCTTAATAAAATTACGAAGCTTAATAGCCTGCTGGCGGTTCAGTGCAGTAAAAATAATATAGCGGTGTTCACCGGAAAATGCGCCCTGAGCATCCACAATCGTTGCACTTCTCATCAAATCATGTGTGATGAAGTCACAAATGGGTTCGGGATGGCTGCATACAACATTGAAATATTTTGAAAGATTAAAACTTTCGATAAAGTTATCAATCATAAAAGAGCGAATAGACAATCCAAGCAAAGAATATAGACCGGTTTTAATGTCAAAAATAAAGAAACCGGCAATGGTAAATGCCAAATCTGTCAAAAGCAATGCTCGTCCGATGTTGATGCTCGTATATTTTTTAAAAATCGCAGCAATGACATCTGTACCACCACTGGAAGAACCAATGTTAAAAAGTACAGCAGAGCTGAATGCGGGAAGTGCGATTGCAAAGGCAAGTTCCAGCATCGGCTGATCTGTCAGCGGATGGGACATAGGAAAAATACGCTCCAGTAATGATAAAAGCACTGAGAGTAAAATACTACAGTAAGCAGTAGTCAGTGCAAATGTTTTACCGAGAACGATAAGTCCAATCAGTAAAAGGAGCATGTTCATAATAAAGGTAAAATCACTGGCGGACATCACGCCTGTTTTGGCAACTAAAACAGCAAGACCTGTAATGCCTCCGAATGTGAAATTGTTGGCAAATTTGAAAAAGTAAATTCCGATTGCCATCACCAATATACTTCCAGTCAACAGGAAAAAGGATTTTGATTTTTCTTTCATTTGATGTTTTCTCCGTATTCTATTTCTATTCATACGAATTGTAACGCTAGAAACATAAAAAGTCAACGCATTAGAGTGCATAATATGGTAACAATAGAAATAGAAGAGGAGGGATATAAAAATGAACAGATATTTGGCGATTACAGACGTATACGCAAGAGAAATATTAGATTCCAGAGGGAATCCTACAATAGAAGTAGAAGTTTTGGCGGGAGATGAGTTCCTGGGGAGGGCAGCAGTGCCGTCAGGAGCATCTACCGGACAATACGAAGCTGTGGAACTGCGAGATAGAGAGGAGAGGTATGGCGGACTCGGAGTACAACGGGCGGTGGATCATGTCAACACAAAGCTTGCACAGGCGGTCATTGGTCTGAATGTATTCGATCAAGCGCATTTGGATCAAGTGCTTTTAAAAACGGATGGGACACAAAACAAGAGTAATATGGGGGCGAATGCGTTGCTTGGGGTTTCGATGGCTGCTGCGAGAACAGCGGCAAAAGCGTTGCGTATTCCGCTTTATGCCTATCTTGGAGGAGTCAATGCGAAAAAAATGCCGGTTCCGATGATGAATATTTTAAATGGAGGACGGCACGCAGATAATACGATTGATTTTCAAGAATTTATGATCATGCCGGTCGGTGCGTGTTGCTTTCGAGAGGCACTTCGGATGTGCTCAGAAATTTATCACGCGCTAAAGGCATTGCTAAAAGAGCAGGGTTACAGTACAGCGGTGGGGGATGAAGGTGGATTTGCACCTGATTTTAAAGATGCAAAAGAAGCATTACAGTTTATTGTAGATGCGGTAAGAAAGGCAGGATATGAGCCGAGAAAAGATATTGTGATCGCATTGGATGCGGCCGCGACAGAGTTCTACAACAAAGATTTTAAAAAATATGTATTTGAAGGAGAAGGAAAAATGCGGGGCGGTCAGGTAATTCGTTCCGTGGAGGAGATGATTGATTATTATGAGGAACTGATTATGGAATTTCCAATCATGTCTATTGAAGATCCGCTTGATGAAGAAGACTGGGAAGGATGGGAACTTTTGACGACAAGACTTGGAAGAGACGTGCAGCTTGTTGGAGATGATCTGTTTGTCACTAACACAAAGCGTCTTTCGCGTGGGATTGAACAGAAGGTAGCAAATGCGATTCTTGTAAAAGTGAACCAGATTGGGACACTGACAGAGGCATTTGAGGCAATTGAAATGGCGAAAAATGCGGGATATAAGACAATCATTTCCCACCGGTCGGGAGAGACAGAGGACAGCATCATAGCGGATATTGCTGTTGCATTTCAGTCGGGGCAGATTAAGACAGGGGCACCTTGCCGGTCGGAGCGTGTGGCAAAAATATAATCAGCTGCTTAGAATAGAAGAACATCTTGGCAATGTGTCATGTTACGAAGATCCATTTAAGCGCTTTTAAGGTGACAGAACAGTAACCTTTTAATAAAAAAATATACGAAATCCAATCGAAACGCTTGCAGAATGAACAAACATATGGTAAAAATAAGTATGTTATTTATTCAGGAGGTGTGTAAAAATGGATATTTTAAAAAACAGTATTGATGATTTTATTTGCAATAGATTGTATCGTATTGACTGCGATCGTATTACTTCAAGAGGGAAAGTCAGCAGGACTGGGAAACAATCAGCGGTGCTGCAGAAAAGCTACTGGGGACAGAATAAAGGACGTTCTATGGAAGGCGCTCTTGTAAAAATCTACGAAAGTTTGCAGCTGTGTTATTTATCGTATTGGCAGCAGTATTGAATTTGAAAGTATTTGCTTAATCATATACGGGCGAATGAGATTTGCGAAACACTCTTATTGATATAAGAGTGTTTTTTTTACACTGTGCAGAAGGAAGCACTTGTTTTAGACTAGAAAGACAAAGGAGAGAGAATGGATCAGACATTTGAAAGACGAAAAAAATTAATTTATGATTTTATTTGTGATGAATTTTATGTGCCGATGAAGCTGAAAGAACTTGCAATCTTACTGCAAGTACCGAAGGATCAGAGAAAAGAACTGAAAGCGATTATGGATTCGTTGGAAGCGGAAGGCAAGGTACATGTATCTAAAAAAGGGAAGTATACCAAGGGAGAGGCAAAGCGTATCGTAGGGACTTATCAGGCTCATGCGAGAGGATTTGGCTTTGTTGCGGTAGAAGGGGAAGACGATGATATTTTTATATCAGAAGATGATACAAATGGAGCTTTTCATGGGGATCAGGTTGAAGTGACGATCAAATCGGCACCAGATGGAAAGAGACGGGAAGGAAAGGTTGTGCGGATTTTATCACATGGTACGACAAGGCTTGTTGGATATTTTCAGAAGAATAAAAATTTTGGCTTTGTCGTTCCGGACAATCAGAGGTTTATCAAGGACGTATTCGTGCCGTTAGAGCGCTCGAAAGGAGCAGTCACCGGACACAAAGTAGTTGTGGAACTTACGAAATATGGGGGAGACAATAAAAAGCCGGAAGGAAAGATTGTGGAGATTATCGGGCATGTCAATGATCCGGGGACAGATATTATGTCCATTGTAAAAGGGTACGATCTTCCAATTGAATTTCCGGAAAAGGTGTTGAATCAGGCAGAGCGTGTGGCAAAAGATGTCAGTACGGCAGACATGGCAGGGAGAATGGATATCCGTGACTGGCAGATGGTGACGATTGACGGAGAAGATGCAAAAGATTTGGACGATGCAATCTCCCTGACGAAAGAGGGAGAGAACTATAAACTGGGAGTGCATATCGCGGATGTGACAAACTATGTACAGGAAAAAAGCGCGCTGGATCGCGAGGCTTACAAAAGAGGTACAAGTGTGTATCTTGTGGACAGAGTGATTCCGATGCTCCCCCATATACTTTCTAATGGAATCTGTTCTTTGAATGAAGGAGAAGATCGTTTGGCATTGAGCTGTATTATGACTATCAATGACAAGGGAAATGTAGTAGACTATAAGATAGCGGAGACAGTTATTTGTGTCGACCGCCGAATGACATATACGAGCGTGAAAAAGATTCTGGAAGAACAGGATGAGGAAGAAAGCAAAAAGTATGAAGAATTTGTACCAATGTTTCAGATGATGGAGAAAGTAGCGGGAATTTTACGCGAAAAGCGAAAAAAAAAGAGGCTCTATTGATTTTGATTTTCCGGAGACGAAGATGGTTCTGGATGAGCAGGGAAAACCGATTGAGCTGAAACCATATGACAGGAACGTGGCGACAAAGATTATTGAAGACTTTATGCTGCTTGCCAATGAGACGGTGGCAGAACATTATTTTTGGCAGGAGATTCCGTTTGTTTACCGGACACATGAACAGCCGGATGAAGAAAAGATTCAAAAGTTGGCGATTTTTATTAATAATTTTGGGCACTCTATGCACATTGCAAACAATGCAGTTCGTCCAAAAGAGATTCAAAAGCTGCTTGCAAAAGTAGAGGGGACGAACGAGGAGGCATTGATCAGCCGACTGGCGCTTCGATCTATGAAGCAGGCAAAATATACACCGGAAAACACTGGACATTTTGGTTTGGCTACAACGTATTACTGTCACTTTACGTCGCCGATCAGGCGGTATCCGGATCTGCAGATCCATCGCATCATCAAGGAAGATTTGCGAGGCAGAATGAATGACAATCGACGTGAGCATTACGAGAAGATTCTTCCGGAAGTGACGAAACAGTGCAGCGAGAGAGAACGTCTGGCAGAAGAGGCAGAAAGAGAGACGATCAAGTTAAAGAAAGTTGAGTATATGGAGGAGCATATCGGCGAAGTATTCGAGGGTGTGATTTCAAGCATTACCAAATGGGGAATCTATGTGGAACTGCCAAACACGATTGAAGGTCTTGTCCATGTAACTAATATGCATGATGATCATTATGATTATATAGAAGAACGATTTGAGATGGTCGGAGAGCATACACGGAAAGTCTACAAACTTGGACAGACTGTATATATTGTGGCAACAGGGACAGATCGGCTTCAACGGACGATTGATTTTGAATTCGTAGAAAAAGAAGAGGTGGATTATGGCAAAAGAACAGGGGAAACTAATTGCGAATAACAAAAAAGCATATCATGATTATTTTATACTGGACACATACGAGGCGGGAATTTCTCTGCATGGGACTGAAGTAAAGTCCCTTCGCATGGGAAAATGCAGCATCAAAGAAGCATTTATCCGTATTGAAAACGAGGAAGTGTTTGTCTATGGAATGCATATCAGTCCTTATGAAAAAGGAAATATTTTCAATAAAGATCCACTGCGGGTGAGAAAGCTATTGCTTCACAGATCAGAGATTAATAAAATTACAGGAAAGATCAAGGAAAAGGGAATGGCGCTTGTCCCGCTGAAGGTGTACTTTAAAGGAAGTCTTGTAAAAGTCGAGATCGGTCTTGCAAAAGGAAAGAAACTTTATGATAAACGGAACGATATTGCAAAGAAAGATCAGCAAAGAGAAGCACAGAGAGACTTTAAGATCAGAAATCTGGATTAGGAGGATATAGATATGGTACCAAGAACAAAAGAAGAACTCAGTAAACTGGTGACGGAGGCGACTGTTGAGACATACGAGGAACTGACGCCGCAATTGATACAGCTGATTGATCAGACAAAGCACAACGAGAATCTGACGGAAGCACAGAAGCAGGATGAGATTTCGCTTCATATGTTGGGATATGTGAAATCTTGTACGAACGAGATCATCATTGATGTTCTGGCAGAAATATTAGGACTTGACTAAGGAGGAAGATGCTATGAGATATTGTGTGAAATGCGGAAGACGGGTAGAGGACAGTATGAATTTTTGTCCGTCATGTGGTGCACAGATTCCAAAAGAAGAGACACATCATACATATGAGTACGGTAATGGTCAATATACGCAGAATCAGACAGAGCAGCGCAATTTCAGAGAACAAACCGTTAAGGAGGAGGGGACAGACAGAGTGCTGGCAGTGCTTGCATATTTGGGACTGCTGGTGTTTGTGCCGATTTTGTCGGGAAGTAAATCAGAATTTGTCAGATTCCATGCGAACCAGGGACTTGTGCTTTTTATCTGTAGTGTATTGTGGAATGCATTGGACTGGATTTTATCGCGTTTTGTATGGTTCATGGATGTTGGGATTATCTCTTTGGGAGATCTCTTAGGTATTGTAAATTTGGCACTTGTTGTACTTGCAATAATCGGAATTGTGAATGCATGTAAGAGCAAAAAAGAAGAATTACCGTTTATCGGGAACATTGTTTTGTTCCAATAAAAGAAAAAGGGTAAGAGGAGCCGGACAGCCGTTATACAGGCTGTCCGCTTAATTTTGCCTCAACTAAAACGTCGCCTTCATAGCGAAGTTTCAGTGAAAAAAATGGAGCATTTTCAGCGATCAGGCGGTGAAAGATCCGATCTCCTTCCCAGAGATTCAACTGATAGATATCCTTTTTGGGAACCCATTCTAAAGTGCCCTCATCACAGGAAATCATCTCACCTTCGTAGCCGTCGGCAGTATAGAGACACATATATTCAGCGTGTCCGACTTTGTCTGAAATGAATGTGACAATTCCCCGGAACTGATAAGAAGTCAGAGTAAGACCTGTCTCTTCTTTTACCTCTCGTAAAAGGCATTCCTCGGGTGTTTCGTCTTTCTCAAAATGCCCTCCTACACCAATCCATTTGTCTTTATTGACATCATTTTTCTTGGAAACACGGTGCAGCATCAGATAGCAGTCATCTTTTTCTATGTAGCATAAAGTTGTCATTTCCATAATTAGTTTTACCTCCTTGAGATAGTTTGTCAGGATTACTTTACCATGAATTTTTAAACCCAACAATTATATATTGAAAAAAATTTTCCGCGCAATGCAGTTGTGAGCGAACAAAAATTTTGATAGAATTGTAGCGGAAAAGAATGGGGGAAGAGAAAAATGAATCATATGCAAAGAAGAGAGCAGTTAAGAGGAATTACATTGACAATTATTGGAGGAATATTTTTGGGGACTTGCAGGTGTTTGCGGACAGTATTTGTTTGAAGAGCGGGGATTGACTGCAAAGTGGCTTGTAAGTGTGCGGCTTGTGCTGGCCGGATTGATATTGCTTCTGACGGTTTGGGCAAAACAAAAAAAGCAGATGTTTGAAATATGGCGCGAAAAAAGAGATGTATTTCAGCTTATAATGTTTGGAATATTTGGGATGGCATTCTGTCAATTGAGTTATTATGTGGCGGTGGAGACATCAAATGCCGGAACCGCAACAGTTCTGCAGTATACGGCGCCGATCATTATTATGCTGTACGTTTCTGTTCGCAATAAAAAAGTACCGCAGAGAATTGAGATGCTGGCGCTGGTTCTGGCTGTCGGGGGAACATTCCTGCTTGCAACACATGGAAATATCACGAATCTTGCCATCTCTACGGAGACTTTAGTATGGGGACTTGCCTCAGCGGTGGCAATGGCGCTTTATAATCTGATTCCGGGAGAATTGATGAAAAAGTTTGGAACATTCAATGTAATTGGATGGGGAATGCTGATTGGAGGAATCTTTTTATGTGTATTTATAAAGCCTTGGCATGTGATCGGCATGTGGGATATCTATACAGTGCTGGCGATGGCGGCGGTAATTTTGGTTGGAACAATTTTGTCCTTTACAACATATATGGAAGGTGTTCGACTAATTGGGGCATCTAAGGCAAGTCTGTTTGCGTCTGTGGAGCCTGTGACAGCCACATTTATGACTGTGGTGTTTATGGGAGCAGCGTTTCAATTTGTAGACTTTATTGGTCTGGCAGGCATAATTGGGGGCAGTTCTTATGTTGTCCTTATTGAAAAAAGAATAGCTGGAAAATTTAATCTGATTTGTTTGTAAAAGCAGTACGGAATTCTTTTTTATCGCTGTGTTGCATGGCAGACAGACGTTGTTTGGCAATTTTGCCTGTTTTTCCGGAAAAATGATAGCAGCTATAATTTGTTGTAGTTGCTGTTTTTTTTGTATTCATGATGAGGTAATCCTTTCTTAAAATTTATATATAGTGTTACCGAAAATACAAATTTATAACAAAAGATGTCTTTCTAAGAAAAACAGTTGTATTTTTGACGAAGATGTGTTAAAGTCTTAGTTGTATAAAAAATTAAAAAAACTCTGGAGAGTCTCAAATATTAGAGCGCCGAAGGTGTACGGCAGACAGAAATGTCTGTTAATCTCTCAGGCAAAAGGACAGGGCAAATGTATGAATTTCAAAGGCCGGTCAAATGACTGGTCTTTCGCTTTGTTTAGGACATATCCGAGTGAGTATGGAATGAGCAGGAGGTTTTTAAATGGAAGCAGTAACAGAAGTAGTGAGTAAGGCGAGTGATTATTTGTGGAATGTCATTTTGATTATTTTGCTTTGCGGAACCGGAATTTATTTTACAATCCGATTGAAGTTTATCCAGATCAGGAAATTTGGTGAAGGGTTTAAACTGGTATTTGGAAATATTTCTCTGAAAGGAGAAAAAGGGAAAAACGGCGAAATGACAACATTTCAATCGCTGGCAACGGCAATTGCGGCTCAGGTCGGGACAGGTAATCTCGCGGGGGCGGCGACAGCGCTGATCGGAGGCGGCCCTGGCGCTATTTTCTGGATGTGGGTAAGCGCCTTCTTTGGAATGTCCACAATCTATGCCGAGGCGACTTTGGCACAACAGTACAAAGTCAAAAAAGACGGAGAGGTGACAGGCGGACCGGTTTACTACATACGGGCGGCATTTAAAGGGACATTTGGAAAAGCGCTGGCGGCAATTTTTGCAATTCTGATCGTACTGGCGCTTGGATTTACTGGAAATATGGTACAGTCCAACTCCATCGGAGCAGCGTTTTCGGAAGTGTTTTCAGCGAGAAATATTGAGATTCCGTCAATTGTGTTTGGACTGATTCTGGCAGCGGTCATTGGATTTATCTTTCTTGGAGGAGTCAATCGTCTCGCGTCAGTGGTGGAAAAGATTGTTCCGATCATGGCGGGAATTTATATTGTGGGAAGTTTAGTCCTGATTCTCATGAACATTACGGCGCTTCCGGGAGCAATTAAGATGATTTTTGTCGGAGCATTTAATCCGGAGGCGGTAGTCGGCGCAGGTGCAGGTATTGCAGTGCGGGAAGCAATCCGTTTTGGTGTTGCAAGAGGATTGTTCTCGAATGAGGCAGGTATGGGATCTACCCCTCATGCACATGCGAGAGCAAAAGTGGAGAATCCGCATAAACAGGGACTTGCGGCGATGATCAGTGTATTCATTGACACATTTATCATTTTGAACTTAACGGTATTTTCTATTTTGACAACCGGTGTGCTGGACAGCGGAAAAGAAGGAACAGCCCTGACACAGGCAGCGTTCACAAAAGGGTTCGGAAATTTTGGAGATATTTTTGTGGCAGTGTGTTTGCTGTTTTTCGCATTCTCCACGATTCTTGGATGGCATTTTTTTGGAGAGGTCAATGTCAAGTATCTGTTTGGAGAGAAGGCAGCAAAATTTTATTCGATTCTTGTAATCGGGTTCGTAATCGTCGGTTCATACTTTAAAGGTACAGCTTGTATGGTCATCTTTCAGACTTCTTTTAACGGTTTGATGGTTATTCCGAATGCGAATTGCCCTGTGGGCTCTGAGTGGAGTTGTTGTAAAGATATGTAAACAATACGGTAAAAAATAGAAATTCACAAAAGAAACATAAAAAACATAAAAAACACAAAGATACCTCACATTTTTTCTATAAACTATCGATAGAAGAAAGATGAGGTATTTTATGTCCGGAAAAGTAAAAGGTATATTGGCGGGTAATTGTTTTGGATTGGGGATTGGTCTTGGGGTCAAGATGGATGATATATGATGACTCTGCGGTGCAAGAAAGCAAGTCTGTCGGAAGAAGAGGCAGAGAAAAAGAAAAAAATAAATGCAGTTTACAATACAGAGAATCAAGCAGAAATCAAGGAAGATTTGGGGCGATTAAAACAGGAGCAGACCTATACGCAAGATAATATGCTTATAAAATATAATCCGTTTGGAACCAATACACAGTCTTTGTATGTGTACTTTGAGACTGAGAATCCAGCGCAGATATCGTATACGATTCATGTGGCGGATAGTTCAATCGAAGATTTCAAAAGAACATGCTATCAGGAGTCGGAGATGCAGACACAGCATGAACTTCAAGTGATTGGACTGATACCTGATTTGGAAAATGAGATTACATTTACGATTGCCTATGAAGACGGAACTGTGGAAGAAAAAACAGTTTCTTATGATTTACTTAGGAATTCCTTAAAGGCTGTCGGAGTGGTTGAGAAAAATATTTTGTTATTTTATAATGGTGGAAAATGCAAAGGAGGGGAAGAAAATGATACAGTTGAGCAACATCAGTAAGAAATTCGGTGAGACACAGGCGGTTGAGGGGATATCGCTTATGATTCCGGATGGGAGTGTGTTTGGACTGCTTGGAAGTAATGGCGCCGGAAAGAGCACACTGCTTCGTATGATGGCTGGGATTCTAAAAGAAGATGCTGGAGAAATTTTAGTGGATGGAGATGCTGTCTTTGACAATCCAGAGATAAACAGAATTTGTTTATCTGTCAGATGCCCGTATTACTTTTCGAATGCCACTGCTGCAGACAATTGAAAGAATTTTATCAGAATCTATATCCGCAGTTTGATCAGGATGGGTTTGAGTATGTTGATCAGGCAGTTTAACCTGAATGAGAACAAACGGATTCGAACTTTTTCCAAAAGGAATTGAAGCGTCAGGCATTTATTATTCTGGCGATCTGTTCCAATACAAAATATATTTTGTGCGATGAGGTATTTGACGGACTGGATCCGATTGTCTCAAAAGTGGTAAAAGATTTATTTCGACAGGAACGAAAGATGCGGAAAATGACTTTGGTCATGGCGTCTCATGACTTAAAGGAGCTGGAAGATTTTTGCGATTCCATCGGAATTATACATAAAGGAGACTTGCTGCATTCGAGTGAGATTCGAAAAGAAACAAGCGATATGCACAAGATACAGTGTGTGTTTGAACAAGATGAGGAAGCATTTTTGCGAGAACATCTTCATATTGTCCGATATGGGAGAACAGGAAATTTTGTGACAATGGTAGTGAAGGGAGAAAAAGAAGCGATCATGCAAAAGATTCAGGAAAAGACTCCGGTTTGGTGTGAGACGATTCCATTGTCTATTGAGGAGATTTTTCTGTGTAATATGGAGGGGGTAGATTATGACATCAGCAAAGTTATTTTCTAAGTTTTGCAAAGAGAACCGGAGACAAAAAGGGTGGCTTTGGATATTGAGCGGACTTATTTTTACGGTGTTTACTTTTACGTTTTTTATGCAGGATGTTCTGATGGACAGCGATGAGATGTATTTTGGGCTGTATAATACGAAGATGATGTGGATTACACTCGCCGTGGCGGTTATGATCGCATTTCAGGGATATGGATTTTTGCTGCAGGCAAAGACGGTTGATTTTTACTATAGTCTTCCGGTCAAGCGAAGTCATCTATTTTGGGGAAATTATCTGAATGGGATTTGGGTGTATCTGATTCCAATGCTGATCAGTCAGCATATCTGCTTTTTTATGGTATGTGGGTTAGGAAAAGAGGGATGGAACGAGCTGACAGGATATTTACTTTGGGGAATTTTCGTCCATGTGCTTGCGCTCTTTTTCTTCTATCATCTTGCAATTATGGCGATTTACCTGGCTGGGAATATGTTTGGAGCAGTGGGGATTTTTCTGGTGCTTCTATATTGTGTTCGGATTGTGATAGATGATCTTCTGTTACCGCTGTGTGGAAAGTGCTTCGAGACATTTTATCAGATCGATATGATTAATCGGATACGAACATATGGGATTCCATGGGAACTGTACAGTGGTCTGAATGGATTATACCGCAAGATGTCAGTCAATAAATATGCCTATGCGGTAGAATGGTCAGAAATTGTGACGATTGTGTTGTGGAATATATTGATTTTGGCAGTATGTGTTATCTTACAGAAAAAGAGAACCGCCGAGAGTGCGGAGCGCAGGTGGCATTTTTTAGAATCGAGAGAGTGCTCCATGTAGTGATTGATATTTCGGTCGGACTGTTAGTGGGGAATCTTTTGATTACGTTTGCATCAGGAACATATCAGCTCATCGCAGGTGCTGCAGGGTGCGTAGCCGGAAGTATATGTTCTTATCTTCTGTTGGAAATGGCATTTCGTATGCGGTTAAAGGTCAGATTCAGGCAGAAGGGCTTGATTGCGGCTGAGGGAATTGTAGCGGCGGCAATTGTGCTTGGATTTTTGCAGGAAAGAATTCGTATGATACATATTTGCCGGAGACAGAGAAAATTGCGTCCGTGGGAATCAGCCTGAGAGGCGTGGATGAAAAAGAAGACTACTCTTTTACGGAAGGAGCGTCTTCGGAACGTGCGTTTGACAAAAAAGGATGATATTGAGAAAATGCATACATGGATTGAAGAGCAATTACTTGCTCAGAAAAAATGATGGGCAGTTGACAGATGTGACAATCGCATATCATTTGGAGAATGGAAAAGTAGTATATCGAAATTATCCGATTGCCAATGTGAGTCAGATTGAAGCATTTGATCCAATTTATACGACGAAGGACTATAAAAACGGAATCTACAGCGTGCTTTCCTATACAGATTATGAAAATCTTGAACTTACGTGGACCAATCAGGTAGAGAATATGACATTGAACATTTCTCCTGATGAGACGAAAAAACTGATGGAGACATATAGCCAGGAATTGACGGTTTTGGATATTAGGACTTTGGAGAAAGAACTTCCGGTAGGGAAACTTTTGGTGACGGACGGAGAGTTTGGCAATGAGACGAGTGCGTATTTATATCCAAGCTTCGAAAAGACACTTACGCTTCTTGAAAAGTATCAGATTCCCGCAAAGAAGAAGATTAGTGAATATGAGATTGCAAAAATCGAAGTGACAGAGCTGCGGGAAGGAACAAAAGTGACACAGAAGCGAGACACATATACCGAACCGGAGGAAATCAAACAGATTGCAGAAAAACTTGTGTATCAGGGATATGCAATTCAGCCGGTATTGAATCCGGTGGATACAGAAACAAAAGTGGAAGTGAAATTTCAAAATAATAGTAGGGAGACAGTTTATACCGTAGATTATTATATCAAATAAAGTCAATTGGGGACGTAGTAAAATTCAATTTTACTACGTCCCCAATTTGCAAATTATAATTTTTCTGGTGCAGCGAATTCTACTCCGTCTGTATCCACAGTTACAGATTCCATTACCTGTTTTTCAAGTGGTCTGTCGCTGTAGTCAGTTGCTGTCTCAGCGATTTTATTTACGATATCCATGCCTTCAATGACTTTTCCGAAAGCGGCATAGGATCCGTCTAAGTGCGGAGAATTTTTGTGCATAATAAAGAACTGTGATCCGGCAGAGTCTGGATGCATTGCGCGCGCCATGGAAAGGACACCCGGCTCATGTTTCAAATTGTTTGTGAAACCGTTCTGTGAGAATTCACCTTTGATTGAGTATCCAGGACCGCCCATACCGGTTCCGTCAGGGCACCCTCCCTGAATCATAAAGTCACGGATGACACGGTGAAAAATAAGTCCGTTGTAAAATCCGTCTTGCACTAATGTGATAAAGTTGTTTACTGTGTTTGGAGCAATTTCAGGATATAATTCAGCTTTGATTACATCACCGTTCTCCATTTCAAATGTTACGATTGGATTTGCCATAATCGATACTTCCCTTCTAAAATATAGTTATTTTGTAAACAACATTTTATAAGTCACGAATAGGTTTGTCAACCTGAGATGGAAAAACAATGTATTATAGACGTATTACCTGTGTCGCGATTGCTTCCCGGAATGCGTTGTCGTGTTCCACTAAAAGCATAGTTGGTGAAAATGTTTCTATGAGCTGTTCAATCTGCATGCGGGAATACACATCAATAAAATTCAATGGTTCGTCCCATACATATAAATGAGCCTGCTCACAGAGACTTTTTGCGATGAGCACTTTTTTCTTCTGTCCTCCGGAAAAATCAGAGATATCTTTTTCGAACTGCACGCGTTCGAAATCCATTTTCCGCAAAATTGCTTTGAATAAACTTTCGTCCAAATGATGTTTTTCGGCAAATTGAGACAGTGTTCCTCCCAAATGTGAGGTGTCTTGCGGTACGTAGGAAATGACAAGACCGGAGCCGATTGTCACAGTACCTGTATGTTCCGGGGCGTATTCTGACAGCAGTTTTAATAAACTGCTCTTCCCACAGCCGTTTTTTCCATCCAAAAAGATGCGTTCTCTGCGCCGGATTTCGAATGACATCGGTTGAAAGACCGGGCGATCGTCGTAGATTACGGATACATCAGAAAATGAGGCGAGTACGTCTGTGCGGTATGTAAGTGGCTGAATCTTCAAGAAGTCTGCAGTTTCCACATTTTTCAGTAATGCGGATTTTTGTTCGATTGCCTGTTGCTGCCTCGCTTCAGTCGATTTAGAGCGTTTCATCATTTTAGCTGCTTTGTGACCGACAAAGCCTTTGTCTGCGCACCGATTTTTGATGCTTCCACCCGGTCGGACCAGACAGCAGTGCGTTGCGCAGATTGCTGTAAGCGATGGATATCTTTTTTGAGCCGTTCGTTTTGGGATAACTCAAATTGCTGCTGCTGTTCAAAATTTCTCATAAAAGACGAAAAATTTCCGCTTTGTACTTCGATGTTGTTCCGGTTGAGTGATAAAATGTGATCGACACATCCGTCTAAGAAACATCGGTCATGCGACACCAAAATAAATCCTTTTTTCTTTTGTAAATAGGCAGATACCTTTTCACGGGCAGCGGTATCCAAATGATTTGTCGGCTCGTCAATCAGCAGAAAATGTCCTTCATTTAGAAAGAGAGCTGCGAGCAGTACCTTCGTCTATTCTCCGTTGGAAAGTGTTTCAAAAGGACGCCATAGTACATCTGCATCTACATCTAGATAGGACAGTTCACGCATCAATTCCCAGCTTTCGGCATTCGGGCAGACTTCCTGTAAAATATTTTCCGTCAATTGCTTTTTGTCAGAAACCTAGTTTCCAGTCTGTATCAATTTGGAAACTGGTATGATCAAAAATGGCATCATAGCTTGACGGGTATGAAAAAGTAAGATTTTCAATTCGTATCATGGACATTGTAAAATACCCCCTGCTTAAAATTTTAGAAAATAAAAAGAGCTGCAAGAAAGAGACGCTTGCAACTCAAAAATATACCACTTCATATTGTGGTAATAGAATGATATAATGAGTGAATAGATGGCTGACTTTCCATCTCTTTCTTTTTAATCAGAACTGTTTAAAACATATCACAAGTCAAAAAGGAAAGTCAAGTGTAAATGGAAAAGGAGAAACAAAATGGAGAAATTATTCAAAAAACCGATTGTAATATGTGTGATGGCGCTGATCTGCTGTGCCCTTTGGGGAAGCGCGTTCCCATGTGTGAAGATCGGGTATGAGCTGTTACAAATAAAAACGACAGGAAGCCAGATTTTGTTTGCAGGATACCGATTTTTTCGGAGCAGGAATACTTACGTTTTTGATGGGATGTATTATTGAAAAAAGGGTTTTGACCTTAAAAAAATCAGCAATACCATATGTGGCGGGAATCGGAATTTTTCAGACGACTCTGCAGTATATCTTTTTTTATATCGGAATGGCTAATACAACCGGAGTGAAAGGCTCTGTCATCAATGCGTCGAATGCGTTTGTGTCCATTATCGTGGCGCATTTCCTTGTGAAAGGAGAACGGATGACGTGGAAGAAAGGCGTCGGATGTATTCTCGGATTTGCGGGAGTTGTCATCATCAACCTGTCACCGGGAGCGTGGGGAAGTGGATTTTCACTGAAAGGGGAAGGGATGGTTGCAATCTGCACAATCATCTATGGAACCAGTTCGGTGTTGATGAAATTTGTATCAAAAAAGGGGAGGGCAATGGCAATCACAGCGTACCAGTTGATGGTGGGAGGCGCTGCTCTGATTGGTTTTGGATTTTTACTCGATGGAAATATCAGTGGATTTACCGTGAAGTCATCTTTGCTTCTATTTTATATGGCGATGCTGTCGGCGGTTGCGTTCAGTCTGTGGACGACATTATTAAAGTATAATCCGGTCGGAAAGGTTACGATTTATGGATTTTCCATTCCGATTTTTGGAGCGGGATTGTCGGCGGTATTTTTGGGAGAGGATATTTTTTTCACTGAAGAATCTGGTGGCTTTACTCTGCGTAAGCGCCGGAATCATTCTTGTAAATAAAGTGTCGGCAGGGGAAAGAATTGTTGCAAATGAGAAAGAGATGAAGTAAAATAAAACCCAGTGAATAACATGGAAAGAGGAAAGTCTATGAGCATGATCAAAACAGACAATTTAATATTTGAATATGAGAAACGTGACGAAGAGGGCAATGTAATCGGAACACATTGTGCCATTGACGAAGTGAATCTTGACATAGAGCCTGGGCAGTTTATTGCGATTTTAGGACATAATGGATCAGGAAAATCCACACTTGCAAAGCACATGAATGCAATTTTAGTGCCAAGCGGAGGCACAATGTGGGTGGATGGAAAGGACACGAAGGAAGAGGAGAATCTATGGGATGTCAGACAGACAGCCGGAATGGTGTTTCAGAATCCGGACAACCAGATTATCGGAACAGTTGTGGAGGAAGATGTCGGGTTCGGACCGGAGAATCTTGGTGTTCCGACAGAAGAGATCTGGCAGCGGGTCGAGAAGAGCCTGTCTGCGGTCGGAATGATTGAGTACCGTCATCATTCCCCGAATAAATTATCCGGCGGACAGAAACAGCGCGTAGCTATCGCTGGTGTTGTTGCGATGTGTCCGAAATGTATTGTCTTGGATGAACCTACGGCGATGCTTGATCCGAACGGCAGAAAAGAAGTGCTGCGCACAGTGGAGGAACTTAGAAAAAGAGAACATGTGACGGTTATCTTGATCACGCATTATATGGAGGAAGTGATTGGAGCAGACCGAGTCATTGTCATGGATCAGGGACATGTTGTCATGGACGGAACGACGAGAGAGATTTTCAGCCAAGTAGAACTGTTGAAAAAATATAGATTAGATGTACCGCAGGTGACAATGCTGGCACATGGATTAAAACAGAGAGGATTAGATATTAAAGAAGGAATTTTGACGACAAACGAGCTGATTGAGGCATTGGAGAAAGCAGGAGACTGGCGGCAGAATCAAAAGAAGACATATGTTGGTCATGCAGAAACGGTTGTCAAAAAAGAGAAAAAAGAGAATCCAATATTAAAACTTGAGCATATCGAGTATGTATACAGTTCTGGGACTGCATATGAAAAGCGAGCGCTGAAGGATATCAATCTTGACATTTATGAGGGTGAATTTGTCGGGGTAATCGGGCATACCGGCTCTGGAAAATCGACGATGATCCAGCATTTGAATGGACTGATGAAAGCGACAAGCGGAGCGCTTTACTATAATGGCGAGAACATTTATGATGAGAAGTATAATCTGCGGCAACTTCGGAATAATGTAGGACTTGTGTTCCAGTATCCGGAACATCAGTTATTTGAGATCGATGTCCTGACAGATGTTTGTTTTGGACCGAAGAATCAGGGGCTTACGGAGGAAGAATGCAAAAAGCGTGCGATTGAGGCACTGGAACTTGTAGGACTTTCTGAAAAATATTATGACACTTCTCCGTTTGATTTATCGGGAGGACAGAAACGCCGTGTGGCTATTGCAGGAGTGCTTGCTATGCGACCAAAGGTGCTTGTCTTAGATGAGCCGACAGCAGGACTTGATCCGAAAGGACGCGATGAGATATTGGATCAGATTGCGTATCTTCAAAAAGAACGGAATCTGACAGTTATTCTTGTGTCGCACAGTATGGAGGACATTGCGAAATATGTGGACCGTATTGTCGTGATGAACAAAGGCAGAAAAATGTATGACGGGGAGCCGAAAGAAGTGTTCGCACATTACAAAGAACTGGAAAAAGTAGGGCTTGCAGCACCGCAGGTGACTTATATTATGCACGCGCTTTCTGAGAAAGGAATGCATGTGAACACGGAGGTAACGACGATTGAAGAAGCAGTAGATGAGATTATGAAAGAGATATAAGATTGGAGAAACAATGATTAGAGATATTACAATTGGGCAATATTACCCGGCGAATAGTAAATTGCACCGCTTAGACCCGCGGGTCAAAATAATGTGTACTTTATTCTATTTGATTTCTTTGTTTTTATTTAAAAGTGTTTTGGGGTATGCGATTGCAACCGTGTTTTTGGCAGCAGTTATCCGTATTTCCAAGGTACCGCTGAAATTTATCCTGAAAGGTTTGAAACCGATCATCATGCTTTTGATGATCACGGTTGTGTTCAACCTGTTTTTGACAAAAGGTGGAGATGTTTTGTTTGAAGCCTGGATTTTTCAAGTGACAGAAGAAGGGCTTCGGACGGCTGTTTATATGGCGGTGCGTCTGATTTACCTGATCATCGGTTCATCGCTTATGACATTTACAACAACACCGAATGCACTGACTGATGGAATTGAAAAACTGCTTTGGCCATTCAATAAAATCAAGATGCCGGTACACGAGATTGCGATGATGATGTCAATTGCGCTTCGTTTCATTCCGATTCTTTTGGAAGAGACAGATAAGATCATGAAAGCGCAGATTGCAAGAGGGGCAGATTTGGAAAGCGGAAATATTATTCAAAAAGCAAAAAGCATGATCCCGATTTTGGTGCCTTTGTTTGTGTCAGCATTTCGACGGGCAAATGATTTGGCGATGGCAATGGAAGCAAGATGTTATCGCGGCGGTGAGGGACGTACAAAGATGAAACCGCTTGTATATCAAAGCAGAGACTATATCGCATATGCCATTACTATTGTGTATATGGTGGCTGTGATCGTAATAGGGAGGTTAGTTCCATTTAAAGTGTGGATATTTTAAAGTATGAAGCGAATAAAGTTGACAATTGCCTATGACGGCACAAATTATTGTGGTTGGCAGGTACAGCCGAACGGAATTACGGTAGAAGAAGTAGTAAACAAGGCATTAAAAAAGTTGACTGGTGAGGATATTCAGGTGATTGGGGCAAGTCGGACTGATTCAGGAGTGCATGCCCTTGGAAATGTTGCAGTGTTTGACACGCATACGACGATTCCGCCGGAGCGGATTTCCTATGCATTGAATCAGAGATTGCCGGAGGATATCGTTATTGTAAAGTCAGAAGAGGTGGCAGAAGATTTTCATCCCAGGTACTGTGACTGCAGTAAGACTTACGAGTACCATATTTTAAATATGAGGATTCCGATTCCGACAAAACGGCTTACAAATTATTTTCGTATCCTATGATCTGGATGTTGAAAAGATGCGAAGGCAGCAGGATATCTGATTGGAAGAACTGATTTTGTCAGTTTCTGCAATGTGCGGACAGATGTGGAAGACACGGTGCGGACAGTTACTGAGCTTGAGATTTTGAAAGATGGAGAGGAGATTACGATCCGAATCAGCGGAAATGGTTTTCTCTACAACATGGTTCGCATTATCGTGGGAACACTGATCCGTGTCGGACGTGGATTTTATGAGCCGGAAAAGGTGAAAGAGATTTTAGAGGCGAAAGACCGAAAGGCTGCCGGAGTGACGGCACCTCCACATGGTCTGATACTGGCAGAGATTCGATATGAATAGAAAGTATGCTTGAGGAGGAAAGAGTATGAACTATGTAGGAATCGACATTGGATCTACTGCATCCAAGGTCGTAGTGCGTGGAGACAATGAGATGTATTTTGTACTGCCGACGGGATGGAGCAGTAAGGAGACGACAAACATCATACGAGAACGTCTGAAAAATGCAGGGGTTGATGTGACAGCACAGGAGACTAAAGTGGTAGCAACCGGTTACGGAAGAGTTGCGGTTGATTTTGCAGACAAAGTCATAACAGAAATTACCTGCCATGCAAGAGGCGGGCGGGAGCTTGCCAGTGGAGACTGTACGATCATCGATGTGGGGGGACAGGATACAAAAGTTATCCAGGTAAGTAACGGTGTGGTGATGGATTTCCTTATGAATGATAAATGTTCTGCGGGAACTGGAAAATTTTTAGAGATCATGGCAAACAGACTGGGTATTACGCTGGATGAGCTGTTTGACTTGGCAAAACAAGGAAAGAGTATCCCTATTAGTTCTTTGTGCACCGTGTTTGCGGAATCAGAAGTAATCAGTTATATCGGAGAAGGACGGGCAAAAGAGGATATTGCGGCCGGTGTGATTGAATCCGTTGTGGTAAAGGTGGCGCAGCTTGCGCAGAGACAGGCGTTGGCAGATACAATCATATTGACAGGGGGCCTAAGCCACAGCACTTACTTTACGGCACGTTTGTCAGAAAGATTGGGAAAACATGTGATGCCGGAAGAATTTGGAAGATTTGCGGGGGCACTTGGTGCGGCATATCTTGCGGAAGAGAAGAAATAGTATTATAATTGAATAACAGCAGGAACGATAGCATATCCAAGACAGATGTTTTGGCAGGGGAGCGAGTCGCTGCCCGGTACAGGAGATGAAACGATGAAACGATAAGCTGCTTCGAGGTACTTTTGCACACTTCGTGTGCATGGACCTTGCGGTCCGAGTACATCTACGCATCTTACGGAATCACTTTATTGTATTGTTCCTGCTTTTTTTATTTTTGGAAAGAAAAGGATAGATTATGGATAATCAAAGATTATGGCAGCATCGCTCGAAAGAGGAAGACAAAGAGGCAATTCTTTCTTTGAACTTACTGGAAAGGGCAAATGTTCCGAAAGAAAAAACGTTGAAATGTATCTATGCGGTCAGTAATCACATAGAAGAACACTATCGTGAAGTTTTTATTCCGAAAAAGAAAGGTGGCAGGCGCAAACTGCTTGTTCCGGATTATCTTCTGCATACGATGCAGAAAAATATTCTGCGAATAATATTAAGTGAAGAGAAAGTTTCAAAGTACGCAAAAGCCTATTGTCCGGGGAGAAGGATTCGTGACAATGCGTTTGCACATGTCGGTGCAGAAACAATTTTGGAGTTGGATATCAAAGATTTTTTTGAAAATATTACATATATTATGGTGTACCAGTGTGTTTTTTCGGGAGAATATTATCCGCCGGCAGTGCGTACACTGCTGACCCAACTTTGCTGTTACAGGGACTATCTTCCGCAAGGAGCACCGACATCACCGATGATATCAAATCTGGTGATGTTTTCCTTTGACCAATATATGGGAAAATGGTGTGAAGAGCGGGAAATTTGTTATACAAGATATTGTGATGACATGACGTTTTCCGGGAAATTTGATGTGCGGGAAGTAAAACAAAAAGTAAGAAGTTACCTTCAGGTACTTGGATTTGAATTGAATTTGAAAAAGACGAAAGTGCATGAAACAATATAACAGACAATTCTGTGACCGGAAATCGTTGTCAATGAAAAAAGCGCAGGTGTCTAAAACATATCGGAGAAGATGTCAAGAACAGGCTGTCTATTACATGTGGAAAATATGGAGTACAGGAGCATTTACAGAGAACTGGGGCGCAAATGTGGCTGCAAAAAGGAGAAGAGCGGTACCTTCAGCATCTGATGGGAAAGGTGAATTACATTTTGCAGGTAAATCCGGAGGATTGTACGTTTCAGGAAGTTCGGAAGAACTTGTTGAGAATACAAAGGCAGTGCAAAGGAGGAAAACCATGATTACGATTTTTAACAGAAAAGAATTGATTGTCACAGCAAGTATGGAAAAACAGGCGGAAGTCAGGGATATTCTTGCCAAAAACCATATGCCGTATGAAGTGAAGACCGTGAAGCGAAGTAGTGGTTCGGCTTTGGGTGGAAGAACGCGTGGGGTAACTGGGACATGCGGAGAAAAACCGGAACTTATGTATGAATATGTAGTGTATGTAAAAAAAAGGAAGATTATGAAGAGGCTGCTTCTTTGATTAGAAAATAAAATTAGGATGGGAAAATAAGACATGAAATCATTAGTAATTGCAGAGAAACCGTCTGTGGCAAGAGACATTGCCAGAGTACTGAAGTGTAATAAAAATATTTCCGGAGCAATCGAGGGAAATCAATATATCGTTACATGGGCATTAGGACATCTTGTAACACTTGCGGATCCGGAAGGGTATGATAAAAAATTCAAGGAGTGGAACATGCAGGTGCTTCCGATGATGCCTAAGAAGATGGAACTGGTTGTCATTAAGAAAACGGCAAAACAGTACAATGCGGTGAAGACACAGATGTTTCGAAAAGATGTAGGGGATATCATCATCGCCACAGATGCCGGACGTGAAGGAGAACTTGTGGCAAGGTGGATTCTGGAAAAAGCAAATTGCCACAAGCCAATCAAAAGACTTTGGATTTCTTCCGTGACAGATAAGGCGATCAAAGAAGGATTTGCAAAGCTTGTGGATGGAAGGAAATACAATGATTTGTACGCAGCGGCAGTCTCAAGAGCAGAGGCGGACTGGCTTGTAGGAATCAATGCAACAAGAGCGTTAACGTGCAAATACAACGCGCAGCTGTCTTGCGGGCGTGTACAGACACCGACACTTGCGATGATTGCAAAGCGGGAGGAAGAGATTCGTACATTCCAGCCGAAAGAGTACTATGGTGTGACTGTGCAGGCAGGAAAAATCAAGTGGACATGGCAGGATCAAAAGTCGGGAAGCTACCGCTCATTTTCAAAAGAACGAATAGAAAAGCTGGCAGAAGATTTGAATGGTGAAATTATGGTCGTGGAACAGGTGGAAAAATCTGCGAAGAAATCATTTGCGCCAGGATTATATGACCTGACAGAATTACAGAGAGATGCCAACAGGCGATTTGGCTTCTCGGCAAAAGAGACATTGAACATCATGCAGCGCCTGTATGAGAACCATAAAGTATTGACCTATCCGAGAACAGATTCCAAATATATCGGAAATGATGTGGTTGACACTTTGAAAGACAGACTGCGAGCAGTAAGTGTAGGTCCATATAAAAAGCTTGCGGGAAGCCTGATTATGAAGCCGATCAAGGTCAACAAATCATTTGTGGATGACAAGAAAGTAAGCGATCACCATGCAATCATCCCGACCGAGCAGTTTGTACAGTTGGAGCATATGACAAACGAGGAGCGAAAAATTTATGATCTCGTTGTCCGCAGATTTTTGAGTGTTCTCTATCCGCCGTTTGAGTATGAGCAGACGACACTGATCGGGAAAGCGGCAGGAGAACGATTTGCTGCGAGAGGAAAAATCGTAAAACATGTGGGCTGGAAAGAAGTCTATGAACTGGGAGACGGAGATGAGACAGATGTGGAAGAACAGTTGTCAGAACAGTCACTTCCGGAAGTGAACAAAGGGGCAGCGCTTTCCGTACAACAGGTGCAGATGGCCAGTGGAAAGACAAAGCCGCCGGCAAGATTTAATGAGGCAACATTATTGTCTGCCATGGAAAATCCGGTGAAGTATATGGAATCCCGCGATAAACAGGCGGTTAAAACATTAGGCGAGACCGGAGGGCTTGGAACAGTTGCTACAAGAGCGGACATTATCGACAAGCTATTCCATTCTTATCTGATGGAATTGCGTGGAAAAGAGATTTACATTACGTCGAAGGGGAAACAGCTTTTGGAACTTGTGCCGGAAGATTTGCGGAAACCGGAATTAACAGCAGACTGGGAAATGAAGCTTTCCAATATTGCAAAAGGGAAACTAAGAAAAGAAACCTTCCTTCAGGAGATCAAAGGATATACGGTGGAGATCATCGACGAGATCAAAGGTGGAACCGGAACATTCCGACATGATAACATGACAAATAAAAAGTGTCCGGATTGTGGGAAACCGATGCTCGCGGTAAACGGGAAGAATGCAAGGATGCTTGTATGTCAGGACAGAGAGTGCGGACATAAAGAGGTGGTTGCAAGGATTTCCAATGCAAGATGCCCGCAATGTCATAAGAAGATGGAGATCATCAAAAAAGGGGATGAAGAACAATTTGTATGTAATACTTGCGGTCATAAAGAAAAGATGTCAGCATTTAAGGCGAGACGGGAAAAAGAAGGTGCAGGCGTGAGCAAAAAGGATGTACAGAGGTATTTGAAACAGCAAAAAGAAGAGCCGGTGAATACTGCATTTGCAGATGCATTCGCGAAGTTGAAACTGTAAAAACAGAAATGATTGTTATTATATTAACGATAATGTGCTTTGGGAAGAACGTAAACAGATATTCACAAAGAGAGTCGTAAATAGTTATAATGTGAGAAAAGGTTGAAAAACAAGTATTTGCAAGTCAAAAACCAGAAAAAACTTATTTCTGTACTGTATAAATTGCATAATGAAATAAAAAAAATGGAAAATTCATTGTGTAAAAAGTCGTAAATGAGAAAAAAGGAGACAATATATTGACAAATATTTAACGAGGTAGTATACTAAGCCTCGTAGTAAAGAAATACAACACTTACGGAGGATATTGATATGTCAAAGAAGGAAACGAACGTACCAGGAATTATTGATAACGTAGAAGCTCTTGTAGCAAAAATGGAAGCAATGAGAGAAGCACAGAAAGTATTTGCTACATTTACACAGGAACAAGTAGATAAGATCTTTTTTGAAGCAGCAGTAGCAGCAAATACACAGCGTATCCCATTGGCAAAGATGGCAGTAGAAGAGACTGGTATGGGTATCGTTGAAGATAAAGTAATCAAGAATCATTACGCAGCAGAATATATTTACAATGCATATAAAGATACAAAAACATGTGGAGTTATTGAAGAAGATAAAGCTTATGGAATTAAGAAGATTGCAGAGCCAATCGGTTTGATCGCAGCGGTTATTCCTACAACAAACCCAACTTCGACAGCAATCTTTAAGACATTGATCGCATTAAAGACAAGAAATGCAATCATCATCAGCCCACATCCACGTGCAAAAAATGCGACAATTGCAGCAGCAAAAGTTGTATTGGAAGCAGCTGTAAAAGCTGGAGCACCAGAAGGAATCATCGGATGGATCGACGTACCTTCATTAGAGCTTACAAACGAAGTAATGAAGAGCGCAGACATCATTCTTGCAACAGGTGGTCCTGGAATGGTTAAAGCAGCTTACTCTTCAGGAAAACCGGCGCTTGGTGTTGGTGCAGGTAACACACCGGTTATCATCGATGACACAGCTGATGTTAAAATGGCAGTTAACTCAATCATCCACTCAAAAACATTTGACAATGGTATGATTTGTGCTTCAGAACAGTCTGTAACTGTTTTGGAAAAAGTTTATAAAGAAGTAAAAGATGAATTTGCACTCAGAGGATGTTATTTCCTGAAAAAAGATGAGATTGAAAAAGTTCGTAAGACAATCATCATCAACGGTGCATTAAACGCTAAAATCGTAGGTCAGTCAGCACATACAATCGCAGCACTGGCAGGAGTAAAAGTACCGGAAGAGACAAAGATTCTAATCGGGGAAGTGGAATCTGTTGATATTTCTGAAGAATTTGCTCATGAAAAATTATCTCCGGTACTTGCTATGTACAAAGCAAAAACATTTGATGAAGCAATTGCAAAAGCAGAGCAGCTTGTAGCTGACGGTGGATACGGACATACATCTTCTATCTATGTTCATCCGGCAGAGACAGAGAAGCTTGCAAAACATGCAGCAGCAATGAAAACATGCCGTATCTTAGTAAACACACCTTCTTCTCACGGTGGAATCGGTGATCTTTACAACTTCAAATTAGCACCATCTCTTACATTGGGATGTGGATCATGGGGTGGAAACTCTGTATCTGAAAACGTTGGTGTAAAACACTTAATCAATATCAAAACAGTTGCTGAGAGGAGAGAGAATATGCTTTGGTTTAGAGCACCTGAAAAAGTTTACTTCAAAAAAGGATGTATGCCTGTTGCACTTGATGAATTAGGAACAGTAATGGGTAAAAAGAAAGCATTTATCGTAACTGACAGCTTCTTATATCACAATGGATACGTAAAAGGTATCGAAGAAAAAATTAGATGAGATGGGGAATCCAAGCACACATGCTTCTACGAAGTAGCTCCAGACCCAACACTTGAATGTGCAAAAGCAGGTGCTGAGGCAATGAGAGCATTCGGTCCAGACGTAATCATCGCTCTTGGTGGTGGTTCAGCAATGGATGCCGGAAAGATCATGTGGGTAATGTACGAACATCCAGAAGCAGACTTCATGGATATGGCAATGCGTTTCATGGATATCCGTAAGAGAGTATATACATTCCCTAAGATGGGAGAGAAAGCTTACTTTGTAGCAATCCCTACATCTTCAGGAACAGGTTCTGAGGTAACACCATTCGCAGTTATCACAGATGAAAAAAACAGGAGTAAAATATCCGTTAGCAGATTATGAATTACTTCCTAAGATGGCGATCATCGACGCTGACAATATGATGAGCCAGCCAAAAGGACTGACAAGTGCTTCTGGTATCGATGCTTTAACACATGCTTTAGAGGCATATGCATCAATCATGGCAACAGATTATACAGATGGTCTTGCATTAAAAGCAATGAAGAACATTTTTGAATACCTTCCATCAGCTTATGAAAACGGAGCAAATGATCCAAAAGCAAGAGAAAAAATGGCAGATGCTTCTTGCATGGCTGGTATGGCATTCGCAAATGCATTCCTTGGAGTATGCCACTCAATGGCACATAAATTAGGTGCATTCCATCACTTACCACATGGTGTTGCCAACGCATTGTTAATCACAGAAATTATGAAATTCAATGCAACAGATGTACCTACTAAGATGGGAACATTCTCACAATATCAGTATCCACACGCATTAGAAAGATATGCTGAATGTGCTAGATTCTGCGGTGTTGTTGGAAAAGATGACAAAGATACATTTGAAAAATTCTTAGTAAAAATCGAAGAATTAAAAGATAGAGTAGGAATTAAGAAAACAATCAAAGATTATGGTGTAGATGAGAAATACTTCTTAGATACATTAGATGATATGGTTGAACAGGCATTTGATGATCAGTGTACAGGTGCTAACCCAAGATATCCACTGATGAAAGAAATCAAAGAAATGTACTTAAAAGTATATTACGGAAAATAATTATTAAATTGGGGACGTAGTAAAATTCAATTTTACTACGTCCCCAATTGACATTACCCCTGTCCCTTTTTGAAGTTTGTTAAGAAAAAGACAATAAAAATATAGTGAAAAACTTTGTTAAAAAATACTCAAAAATCTATTGCAAAATTGCAAATAAGGTGTATAATAAACTTATCAAATAAGAAAAGGTGTAATACTTATAGGAGGTAAGGACATATGAAATTAGAACAAAGCAACTTAATCGTGAAACGTGCATATAAAGAAGTGTACAAATGTGACGAAGGTATTGTAAAAGTATTTGAGAAAACGCATTCAAAAGCAGATGTGTTTAACGAAGCGTTGAATACGGCAAGAGTAGAAGAAGCCGGTCTTGACATTCCTAAGGTGAAAAGTGTAACAGAGATTGATGGAAAATGGGCGGTTGTTATTGAATACAAAGACGGAAAGACACTTGGAGAGATGATGAAGACAGATCCAGCCAATATAGAGAAGTATATGGAAGACTTTGTAGATCTTCAATTGCAGATGCATAGCAAGAGAGCACCTAGATTGAATAAACTGAAAGACAAATTGGCAAGACAGATTAATAGTTTGAAAGATTTGGATGCGACAGCAAGGTATGAGCTTCTGACACGTTTGGAGAGCATGCCAAAACATGATAAAGTATGTCACGGAGATTTCAATCCAAGTAACGTTATTGTTGGAAAGAATGGAAAGATGACAATCGTTGACTGGGCACATGCGACACAGGGAAATGCAAGTGCAGATGCAGCGAAGACCTATCTGCTGTTTGCGCTGGACAATCAGGAGACAGCTGATTTATACTTGAAATTGTTCTGCAAGAAGAGTGATACGGCAAGACAGTATGTAGAACAGTGGCTTCCGATCGTGGCGGCAGCACAGCTGACAAAGAATAATGAGATGGAAAAAGATTTCTTGATGAAATGGATTGATGTATTTGATTATCAATAAGAATATATAAAAATGACTGCGGTTTCTTTAAAACCGCAGTCATTTTTATTCTTCGTCGTCTATTTCTTGCGCACCGATTAAGGCACCGGTGGAAGCAAC